>Ga0265797_10000058_pt1 | contig 254943 bp, 233 predicted proteins | sample P2T30metagenome_FD_192433 | JGI IMG/M metagenome (GOLD analysis project Ga0265797, IMG submission 192433) | Plant litter microbial communities from East Loma Ridge, Irvine, California - P2 T30 | ecosystem: Environmental > Terrestrial > Plant litter > Unclassified | place: USA: California...
ACCACCCCTGGACCAACGGACAGGTCGAACGGATGAACCGCACCATCAAGGAGGCGACCGTCAAACGCTTCCACTACGAGAGCCACGACCAGCTCCGGACGCACCTCGCCGACTTCATGGCCGCCTATAACTTTGCCCGCCGGCTCAAGACGCTCAGCGGTCTCACACCCTACGAATACATCGCCAGGATCTGGACGTCAGAGCCAGATCGGTTCATCGTCGACCCGATCCACCAGATGCCGGGACTAAACACCTAGCATCGGCCACGCAGATGATGAGGCCAACAGGTTTCTCCTGGAGGTCTTGGAACTGCAGCCAACCACCGAAGTCGTACGATCCGCACGTGAGCATGCCCTGCTGACGGACGACGATGTCGATGTGTTCAGGCAGCTTCGGGACGCAGCGGCGCGTGGCGAGTTCCAAGGCGGGAAGGCGGCCGGACGCGCGAAGCGGTCAGCCCTGAATCTCGTGATCGGCGTCTCCGTGTTCGTCAGCGGATTGATGGTCGATGCGGTCGTGTCGGACTACGCCACGACTTCGCCGCTTGCGCACAAGGCGGGCCAGTTCCTTAGCCGAACGGAAGTAGCGATCGGATCGCTCGTCGCAGACATGCCGTTTGACCTGCGTCACGCAATTGTCGATTTCGCCCGCGGGGCTGGAGACGTACCAATTCCGTCACCTCCGACCACACCGGCTCCTCCTCGCCCGCAAGCTGTGCCTGGCCGCCGCTACCGGGAATATGACCGCTAATCGCCTGAATGTCTCCAGACGGACTTGGTACTCGACGTTCGCCGTCTGGCCCCTCGTCGCGAAAAACGAGATGGACTTTGCGGATTTCCTGTCCCTCGCGTTCGCAAGCCTCATCGCATCCGTTTTCGCCGTCGGCTCTTCCAATAGGACGAGAGAATGCCGCTGGGCAGGTCGGTGCCGCCGAACACTAGACACGGCGGCTCCACCATTCACAGACGAGAGACGGCAACATCGTGAGGCGGCCCACTCCGACTGAGCCCGGCTCCATTCCCGCCTGCGTCGCTGACTACGGCTTCGACCGGCGGAAGCGGCCGCGGTCCCACAGGAATACCGCCGGACGGTTGCCGGTCCTGCGAACAGCCGTCCGCCAACCGTTGACTGACGGTGGCCGAACGACCAGAACCGACGACACGAAACCGGGCGGAAAATCGCTCCGGTGTGTACAGAACATGGGTACAGAGACCACCGCGATGGGTACAGAGAATGACGGTTTTCCGCCATTTTTCCTACCCTTGGACCCCTCTCGTAGGGGTCACCAGGTGAAGACGAGCCTTTGGCTTGGGATGTATCGGTTACGACCGACATCCTCGACATTTTCCTGATTACCGGCAGGCTGACATGGCCTTTGCCGTGTCGGAATAATTCGGTGCAGTAGAGCTGCCCAAGATTCGATCATAGGCCATATGACGGGTTGTCAGGCAGTACCATGCCGACCGGGTTCAGGTGGCCGATACCCGTACCAAGGTCGATCCCGGCTACCGTAGACCAGCCGTGCTGTTTTGCCACGACGCAGGGCCCCGGAGGTTCGGCTTGTGAAAAATGGCCGGACGGATACCCGCAGAAAAACGGGGTGTTGCTTGCCCGCGTCGATCGGGCGGCGATCAGTCGACCTTCACCTTGGTGTAGGGGACGAACTGGCCGAGCGACACGAAGCCGCGTGGAAAACGGGAACCACGGTCGATCAGCCGCACCATATCGACGCTGCATAATTGCGAACTGAACGTGCGGGTGACCAGAATGTCGTCGTCGCGCAGCGATGCGGCACCGGATCGCGGTTCGTTGACATAGAGCCTGCCGCCCACCCGGTAGATGATCGCCTTGCCGTCGATGATCCGGGACGAGTTCGTGCTCGACAGGTTGATGCAGTTGACGGGCTTGCCGGGGACCCGCCCTTCGAGCGCTTTCTGTAACTGCACATCGGGGGTGTCGCGATGAGCCGCCACGGCAGGTGTCGCGAGAACCACAGCCGCCAGGAACGTTGTCTTGAGCATGGAACGTTATGTACCCCGGCCACTGAACAGAAGCTGAGCGGACGTCATGGTCCGTCCCCTCCCCGGCCATCGCCTATAGCGGCATTCCTGCCCGGCACCGCTCGAACTCGACGGGATCGTGCGTGCAGGTGATGGCGACATCGTGCCGGCGCTCGATGGACAGGGTACGCAGCCGCGCCTGATTGGTCAGACGGCTGGTCGCGTCGACCTCCATCAGCCGCTGATAGGCTCGCAGGCCGGGGGTGCAGTGCCGCCGGGCGCGCCGCATCTCGCCGCGATAGAAATAGGCGTCGCCGGCGTGGAGCAGCCAGCGGCCGTCGTCCCGGCGGATCGCGACGCCGGCATGACCCCATGTATGACCCGGCAACGGCACCATCAGGATTTCGGGCGGCAACCCGTCGAGATCGCGGACCGCGTCGAAGCCGAACCACGGCTCGCCACGGGCGCCATAGGTCCGCCAGCCGGCGATGTCGTCCAGCTGGCGCGGCCGCCAGCGGTTGCGCGCGACGATGCCGGTGCGCGGTCCCGTCGCATCGTCATATTCGCGCCGCATGACGTGGACGACGGCGTTGGGGAAATCCTCCAGCCCGCCGGCATGATCGAAATCGAGATGCGTCGCGACGATGTGCCGGACATCACCGGCACGATAGCCGAGCGCCTCGATCTGGCGGATCGCGGTGTCGCGTTCGTGCAGGCGGATATTGAGCATCAGCCGCCACGGCCAGGTGATCCGCGGTTCGGGATGGCGATGCGGATGCGCGACGTCGCGCAGGCCATAGCCGGTATCGACCAGTACCAGCCCATGCGCATCGGTTTCGATCAGCAGGCAATGGCAGACGATCTGCCCCAGCGGCCCCTTGCTGCGCCCATCGAACAACGCACCGCCCAGGGGACAGTCCGTACCGCAATTCAGATGATGGATACGCATGGCCTCTACCTCAGTTGGACCGGCTGGCGCGGATCATCAGCCAGCCGGTGGCGATCAGCGCGAGCCCGGAAGCCAGGAACACATAATCCCAGGCGGAGACGCCCAGCCGTTCGTAGACGTGATGCAGGTGGAGGACGTGATGGTCGATCGTGCCCTCGACCAGGTTGAACAGGCCGAAGCCGATCAGGATCGATCCCGCCAGCGTGCGGCCCGAGCGCACCACGTCGGGGCGCGCGGTCGCCCGCCACAACAGCGCGATCCCCGCCGCCGTGACGAACCAGACGACGGCATGGAACAGCCCGTCCCACACCATGTTCACCTTGGCGCCGAGCAGCGTATCCGTGGGGATGCGCGCCGACATCATGTTGTGCACCTGCAGGATCTGATGGAACAGGATGCCATCGAAAAAGCCGCCCATGCCGATCCCGATCGTCATGCCGGCGGTGGCGATCGGCCGGATGCTCCGCGCCGGGGCATGGCCGGCATCGCCGACGATCGCCCCGGTCATGGCAGGTATCGGCGCATGACGATCACCATGGCCGCCAGCAGCGGCACCGGCGAGATCAGGGCGACGGCGTCGTTCCAGAACCCCGGTCCGAACACGGCGGCGCGCACGTCGTCGGCGATCCGGCTGTGGCAGAGCGTGCAGGCATGAGCGGGTCCCGCCGCCAGCGACCCGCCGAACGTCAGCATCGCCGCGGTCAGGGAAGCCCGACCGCGCATCAGGAAGGCCGCATCGCCGGATGGATATCCGCGCCGATCGCGGCCGAACCCGGCCGATCGTGGCCAGCGTGACCGGCCGCATCCGCCGACCGGTCGCCATCGCGGCTGCCTCGTACCAGCAGATACCCGGCCAGCGCGCCGGCCGCGGCGATGCCCAGCTTGGTCGCCAGCCCTTTCCGGTTATGCCGCCATTCCGCGCGGATGCCCATCTCGGCCGGAATGTTGGGAACCCGGCCACGTCCCAGATCCTCGACCACGCCCTCGACGACGTTGATCCGGTCCGCGCCCATCAGCAACAGCCAGTGCCACCAGTCGGATTCGCTTCGCCGGAAGGCGAGACGGCGAAGGGCGCCGCTGATCCCGCTGGGCGGCGTGGCGGTACCGGTCACCGCCGGGAGACGCCGATGCTCGATCGAGCGCAGGACCTCGACCGTGGGGGTCTGCGGGGCCGGTCGATCCCAGTCCATGCCGCGCGATGACTGATCGTCGATACGACGCATCGGATAGGTCGGATCGTTGCCCGGATCGGCATCGCTGCCCCACCCCGGAATCGATGCGGTATCGACCAGTGACCTGCTCATGCCCGTCTCTCCTTCATGCGCCATGGGGCAGCAGCACGGGCTTGATGCAGCCATCGAGCTTCGCCGAGAACAGGTGATAGGCGTCCGCGATATCCGCCAGCGGCACGCGGTGGGTGATCATCGCCTTGGGATCGATATGCCCCGCGCGGATATGCTCGATCAGCCGCGGCAGCAGCCGGCGGACCGATGCCTGGTTGGCGCGGATCGTGATCCCCTTGTTCACGACATTGCCCATCGGCACCATGTTGCCGGTCGGCCCATAGACACCGACGATCGAGACGACGCCGCCCTTCTTCACCGAATTGATCGCCCAGTGGAGCGCGATGGCGCTGCCCGCCTCCAGCTTCAGCTTGGCCCCGAACAGGGTGTGCAGCGCGCTGCCCGCCGCATCGCCACCGACCGCATCGATGCACACATCCGCACCGAGACCGTCGGTCTGTTTCTTGAGGAACACCGCCATGTCGTCGATCTCGCCGAAGTTGTAGACCTCGGCCGGGCCGAACGTGCGGGCGAATTCCAGGCGATAGTCGAGATGGTCGATCACGATCACCCGCCCCGCCCCGAACAGCCAGGCCGAGCGGGCCGCCATCAGCCCGACCGGGCCGGCGCCGAACACCACCACCGTGTCACCGCGCTGGATGCCGCCCATCTCGGCCGCCTGATAACCGGTGGGGACGACATCGGTCAGCAACACCGCATCGTCCGGGTCCATCCAGTCGGGGATCACCATCGGCCCCACATCGGCGTAAGGCACGCGGACATATTGCGCCTGCCCGCCGTCATAGCCGCCGGCGGTATGCGAGTATCCAAAGATGCCGCCGACCGCCGTCGCCTGAGCATTGGATTCGTGGCAGTTGCCGAACAGGCCCTGCTGGCAGAAATGGCATTTCCCGCAGGCGATGTTGAACGGCACCAGCACATGATCGCCCGGCTTCAGGTCGCGCACCGCCGGCCCGACCTGTTCGACGATCCCGCAGAATTCGTGACCGAACGTGCTGCCGATCCGGGTGTCGGGCACCATGCCGTGGTAGAGGTGCAGGTCGGACCCGCAGATGCAGGACCGCGTCACCCGGACGATCGCGTCTTCCGGATGCAGGATCACCGGCATCGGCTTTTCGTCGACACGCACGCGATACGGCCCGCGATAGTTCATTGCCAGCATGGCAGATTGCTCCCTGATCCGGCACGCGGCGACAGCCCGGGACGGGGCCAGCCGACAAGCCATTGCATGCCTTTACCAAGCGCCCAATCGGGTCAGGGTTCCTGCCATTATCCTAGGTTAGCGCGAATCTGGTTCACGTCGCTGCGCCCGGACAGCCGGACCCCGCGTTCAACCGGCGAGGAGACGAACATGATCGACGATCCGAACACCGATGGCGCGACCCATTCCGACGAAGCCGAGGAGATGGAGAAGGTGCAGGAGGACGCGGCCGAAGAGCGCGAGGAGAATGGCGGGTATCAATAACCCGCCGGGCGCGGGCGCCTGCCTGTTCGCGTGAACAGGCAGGCGTGATGCCGACGCGGCGAGACGATCGCCGTCTGCCGGCCACGGCCCGGCCGGCACGCGAAGAACGACGACGGCACCGACTGTAAGCGTATCGTCATCGATCCGTCATTCCGCCGACACGCCCTCCCCCTACCCGCCCCCTCGACGGACAGAGCCGGAAAAGGCTGCCGTTCCCAAGGGGGACCTCATCATGTTCAAGATTCATCCGCGCCGCATCGGCGGCCGTTCGTTCGTGCAGGCGTTGCTCGCCAGCGGGGGTTATGCCGCGATGATGACCGGTTCGGTCGCCGCGGAAACCCCGGTCGCCGTCGGTCGCGCACCGATCGCCGCGCCGGGCAGCGTCACCGGCACCGTGACGCAGGCCAATGGCGAATATCTGGACGGGGCATCCATCGCGATCCCCGCGCTCGATCGCGCGACGGTGGCGGACCGTTCCGGCCGGTTCACGATCACCGGCCTGCCCGCCGGTACGCATGAGATCGTGATCCGCTATGTCGGTTTCCCCGACCAGCGCCGTACCGTCACGATCGCCGACCGCCCGGTGACGCTGGACGTGCGGATCGATGCGGCGACCGCCGCCACCGGCGGTACGGACAGCGACGACATCATCGTGAAGGGCAGCCGCCCGATCGCCGAATCGGAGGCCGCCGCGCTGCAGATCCAGCGGACCAGCCCGTCGCTGGTCTCCGTCGTCGCGTCCGACGCGGTGGGCCGCCTGCCCGACCAGAACATCGCGCAGGCGGTCAGCCGCCTGCCCGGCGTCGCGGTGCAGCGCGATCAGGGCCAGGCCCGCTACATCAACCTGCGCGGCGCACCGATCAACTGGACCACGTTGTCGATCGACGGGATCAACGTCGTCAGCCCCGAAGGGCGCGACGCCCGGTTCGATTCGATCCCCTCCGCGATCGCGTCGCAGATCATCGTCCGCAAGGCGGTGACCCCGGACATGACCGGCGAGACGATCGCAGGCAATGTCGACATCATCACCCGCTCCGCCTTCGATTATCCGGGATTCAAGGTGCAGGCGAAGGCCGGCGCGGGCCATGTCGAACTGGGGGGAAAGACCGAATATGAGGGATCGCTGGTCGTATCCGACCGGATCGACACCGGCATCGGCGAATTCGGCATCGTCTCGTCGGGCAGCCTGTATCGCCGCGCCATGGTCACCGACAATTTCGAAACCGATTTCGAGGCGGTGGGCGAGGATCGCCGCCCCGGCTTCCTCGACCGCATCTGGGGACGCGAAACCGAGAACAAGCTGTATCGCCTGACCCGCAAGAACTACTCGCTGTCGACCCGGCTCGACTGGCGGCCGAACGACGGCGATTCAAAGCTGTTCTTCGAGACGATCTATTCGGCGTTCCAGGACGACGAGCAGCGCAGCAACTACATCTTCGATCTCGACGACCAGCAGACGCGCCTGGCCAGCGGGAACACGGCGGCGGCGATCGCGGCGGACAGCGCAGCCTGCGGCGTCAATCCGGTGCCACGCGCGACCACCACAGGCTATGCCGATGTCTGCGCGGGCAACACCCCGCTGGCGGGTACGGTGTACGGGGTCGACCTGAATTCCAACTTCCTCGTCCGTGCCTACAAGCAGTCGGTGTTCACCAACACGATCGGCGGCGATCACGCGTTCGGCGGCTGGAAGGTCGCATGGCGGGGCAATTACACCCGATCGATCGACGATCGCGGCGCGCCGGCCCAGCTGAACTACGACAGCCCGTTGTTCGGCACCAACGGGGCGAACGCCGCCAACCGCCTGACCGTGGGCTATGATTTCACCGACCCCCAGCTGGCCAGGGTCCAGCTGTACCGCACGATCCGCAACGCCGACGGCACGCTGGCCCGCGGCGCACCGGTCACCGCGATCGAGGATTTCCCGCGCACGCTGGCTAGGCTGCGCGTGCTGGACGCCAAGGACATCACCGAGGCCTATACCGCCAAGCTCGACGTTTCGCGCGAGATGCAGTTCGGCAACGTGCCCGTCACGATCGCCGCTGGCCTGCGCTACGACGATCGTACCAAGACCTCGAATGAATTCCAGCTCGACGCCAACAACGCGGCGACGTTCGCCGCCGCGGGCATCCCGACGGACTTCGGCGCGATCGCCATTCCCGGCGGCTTCCAGGGCAAGATCCCGCTTGGCTACACATTCCAGTATTTCGGTCGCGACAAGATACTCGACCTCGCCGACCGCGCGTTGGCAGTGGCGTCGCAGACCTTCAGCCAGGCCAATTTCTACGACGTGACCGAGAAGGTGTATTCGGGCTACGCGATGGCGACCGCGACGATGAAGTGGGGCAGCATCATCGGCGGTGTGCGCATCGAGCACATCCGCAACGACAGCAGTGCGTTTTCCGCGGTAGGGCTGCTCGATATCGGATCGACGCAAACGCTGGTCTACCCGAGCCTCCACTTCAACTGGGAGGTCAACGACCGGATGAAAACCCGCCTGTCGTTCAACTCCGGGGCGGCCCGGCCCGATTACGACCAGCTTCGCCCCAACCTGTCCTATAACGACGCCAATCAGACGATCAGCGGCGGCAATCCCGATGCGAAGCCGGAAAAGGCGCGCGGCGTCGATCTGTACGTCGAATATTACACCATGCCGCGCGGGTTTCTGTCGGTCGGCGTCTTCTACAAGGATGTTCGTGACGTGTTGTTCGACACGTCGAGCACCTTCAACAGCAACCTCCTGAACAGCAACGGGGTGGATCGGTCCCAATACCTCTACTCGACGATCGCCAATGGCGGGGACGGCTATATCTACGGGCTGGAAGCCGCCATCCAGCAACAGTTGGAACCGTTCGTCGGCGATCTCGGCCTGCCCGACTGGGTCGGCGGCTTCGGCCTGCAACTCAACGCAACGCTCAACAAGAGCCGTTCCGAAACCCCGGACGGCCGCAAGATCAGGCTGCCGGGCGCGTCGGACGCGGTGTACAACCTGATCGCCTATTACGAGAAATACGGATTTTCGGCACGCGTCTCGTATCAGAACCGCTCGTCCTGGATCGACTCCATCGGATCGTTCGGGCCGGTACCCTTTCCGAACGGACCGGTTCGCGGCATCGACGGCGGGGACGCCTATTGGGCGCAGGATTCGGAACTCGACGCCAGCGTGCGGTTCGCGATCACGCCGGCGATCGAAGTCTATGGCGATTTCGCCAACCTGCTGAACGGCCCGGGCCGCCGCTATGTCGGCACCAGCCGGTACACGATCGAGCATGAGACGTTCGGCCGCCGCTATACCGCCGGCGTGCGGGTCAGCTTCTGATGCGGGCGCTTGCTGCCATCGCGCTGCTGCTGCCCGGCTGCACGTCGGCGCAGGTGGGGACATCCCCTACCCTCGCCGCCAGATCCGTACCGAACGTGGCCGCGACGGCGGAGACCGAGCCGGTCGCCAGCGCCGACGACGCCGCCGACGATCCCGCGATCTGGCGCAACCGGCGCGCGCCCGCCAAGAGCCTGGTCGTCGCCACCGACAAGCAGGCGGGGGTCCATGTCTATGATCTGGCGGGCAGGCGCCTGAGCTATACGCCCGCGCCGCGACTGAACAATGTCGACCTGCGCGACAGCGGCGGTCGCATCACCGTGGTCGCCAGCGATCGCGCGGATGTCGACCGGGCGCATGTCTCGCTGTTCGATCTCGACCCCGTGACGGCCCGGCTGCGGCCGCTGGGCCGGTTCCCGGTCGGCGCGGGCGAAGCCTATGGCCTGTGCCTGTGGACGCGCGCGCGCGATGGCGCGCTGTTCGGGTTCGTGGTGATGAAGGACGGGCGGATCGATCAGATCGCGATCGACCGGACGGGAACGACACCGCAGGTACGCACGGTCCGGTCGATGAAGCTCGGCACCCAGTCCGAAGGCTGCGTCGTCGACGACCGCACCGGGCAACTCTATGTGGCGGAGGAGGATGTCGGCCTGTGGCGCTTCGCTGCGGACCCCGCCGCCGCCACGACCGCCACGGCGATCGCGCGCGTCGATGGCGCTACGCTGGTCGCGGATGCGGAGGGTCTGGCGCTCGCTCCTTCGGGGCGGACGGGCGGCTATCTGGTCGTGTCCAGCCAGGGGGACAACGCCTATACGCTCTATCGCCTGCCCGCCGTCAGCTATGCCGGACGCTTCCGCATCGGCGGCGGCGCGATCGATGCGACCAGCGACACCGACGGGATCGACCTCGTGCTAGGCGATTTCGGCCCTGCCTATCCGGGCGGGCTGTTCGTCGCGCAGGACGGCGACAACGCCCCCGCCACGCAGAATTTCAAATATGTCGGTTGGGCGGCGATCAGACGCGCGCTACGACTGCGATGACGGCGACCGACGGCGTTCATGGCCACCGGGACCGTCGAACGATGGGGTATGACCGATGACGACAATGCGGACCCACCGGCCCGGTCGATGCGCCTCGCCGGGATGGGCGACCTGCCTGATCGCGGCAAGCGTGCTGGCGGGCGGCAGCGGCATGGCGACGGCGCGCGGCCCATCGGCGCGACATGCCGCGCGGACGACTTCGGTCACGGCCCCCGTGACGGCCAATGCCGGGTCGCGGCCGCGCAACGTCATCATCTTCCTGGGTGATGCCGGTGGCCTGCCGACACTGGGCGCGGCGGCCATCCTGGCGCATGACCGGCCGCAATCGCTGTTCATCCAGTCGATGCCGCATGTCGGCCTGTCGGACACCTCGTCGCGCAACCGCTGGGTCACCGATTCCGCGGCGGGGATGACCGCGATCATCACCGGGCACAAGACCGACAACGGCGTCGTATCGATGATCCCCGGCACCGCCGGCGGTGCGCCCGTCCCCGTCAAGAGCTTCATCGAATATGCCGGGCAGCACGGGCTGTCGACCGGCGTCGTCACCAACATGCCGATCTGGGATGCGACGCCCGCCGCGTGCTTCGCCCATGTCCCCTCCCGCAAGGACAAGGATGCGATCTTCGCGCAGATGCTCGCCCCGCGCTTCGGCAAGGGCGTCGACATCCTGATCGGCAAGGGCCGCAAGGATGCCGACGCCTCGTTCGCCAAGGGCGGGACGACGCCGGAACGGGCGTTCGCCGCCGCCGGCTACCGCTATGGCGACGATCCCGCCCTCGTCCGTCAGGCGGCGCGGGCCGCCGTGCTGCGCGACACCGATTTCGCGCCGCTACCCGCGGTGGAGGCGACGATCGGCCAGCTGGCGCGCAACCCCAGGGGCTACGTCCTGATGGTCGAATGGGACATGCACACCGACGATCCGCAAGCCGGGCTGCGCCATGTCGTGGAAATGGACGACATGATCCGGCGCGTCGCCGCGGTGGCGGGCAAGGACACGCTGATCCTGTTCACCGCCGACCACAGTTTCGGGCTGCGGATGGGCGGCGGCAGCCGGGGTACGCCACTGGCCACCCAGTTCGCAGCCGCCGCCGCCGCGCCGGGCGCCACGATCGCGAACAACCCGGTGATCGGCGTCGAGGACGGCCATACCGGTGACGACGTGATCGCCGCCGCCACCGGCCCCGGCGCGGCGCAGGTGCATGGCTTCTTTCCCAACACCCATATCTTCGACATGCTGATGACCGCGACCGGATGGCCCCGGGATTGACTGCGCGATTGACCGGGCGATCGACCGGGCGCCGGCGGGTCATGCCCGGGGGCGCCGGGGCGGCGCGGACCGCCATCATCGTCGCGGCATGGTCGCTGGCGGGTCCGTCCGTCGCGCAGACCGGGGTTCCCGTCACCGCGCCGGGCAACCCGATCCTGGCGGACGGACGCTATTACTCGACCGATCCGGCACCGATCGTCGATGGCGACGCCTTGTGGATACTGGCGGGGCGCGACGAGGCGCCGGCCGGCACCAACGACTTCATCATGAACGAGTGGCAGTTGCTGTCGACCAGGGACCCGGCATCGGGCCGCTGGACGCATCATCCCGCGATCGCGCGGCCCGAGGCGGTATTCGCCTGGGCCGAGCCCGGCCGTGCCTATGCCGGGCAGATCGTGAAGGGACCGGACGGCCGCTTCTACCTCTACGCGCCCGTGCTTCAGCGGCGGAGCGACGCGGAGGACAAGTTCGCGATCGGGGTCGCGGTGGCGGACCGGATCACCGGTCCGTGGCGCGATGCCCATCCCGCCGGCCCGATCATCTCGCAGACGACGCCCGTCGCGAACGATATCCAGAACATCGATCCCACCGTGCTGATCGACGACGACGGGCGCATCTACCTGTACTGGGGAACGTTCGGGCGGTTGCGGGGGATCGAGCTTGCCCGCGACATGGTGACCACGACGGGGGCGGCGGTCGCGGTCAGGTCGCTGACCGGTTTCTTCGAGGCGCCCTGGCTGATGAAGCGGCACGGCACCTATTACATGCTGTATGCCGGCAACAATGCCGGGCCGGATTCCGGCTGCACGCCGGCGCTTTATCACGCCTGCATCGCATACGGCACGGCGCCGTCGCCGCTCGGCCCATGGACGTGGCGCGGCACCGTGCTGAAGCCGGTGAGTTCGACCACCAGCCATCCCGGCGCGGTCGCATTCAGGGGACAGTGGTATCTGGCCTACCACACCGCCGATGCGGTCGGCGGCGGCCATTTCCGCCGCAGCATTGCGATCGACCGGCTGGAATGGGACGACAGCGTCTCGCCCGCGGCGATCCGGCCGGTCGTGCCGACGCGCCGCCCCGGACCGTCGCCGGCCCCGACCCGCAACATCGCCGCCGCCGCGCAGCCACATGCCGCCAACGAGCCGGTGCCGGTGCGGTACTGGATCAAGGCTCTGAACGACGGGATCGTCAGGCAGGCGCCGCTGCCACCGGACCTGTGGGCGAGCTGGTCGCCCGCGAACCCGCCGCAGCAGTGGATCGAATATCGTTGGGTACAGCCGGTCACGCTAGACGGCAGCCGCATCCTGTTCTGGGCGGATCATCCGGCCGGCGCGGACGAGGGCGTCGCCCCGCCCGCGGCATGGCATCTGGAATATTGGGACGGCGGGTGGAAGCCGGTGGCCGGTGCAGGCCCCTATGCCACCGCATCCGATGTCTGGCAGGCGGTGCGCTTTCCGGCGATCAGGACACGCTGCCTGCGCGCGGTGTTCGACGCATCGGGCAGCGGAGCGCGCCGGGCGGCGGTGGCCGTGCAGGAATGGGAAGCGCTGACCCCGCATGCCACGCTGCCGGAACCCGCATCGGCGACCGTCCTGCCGGCGTGCGGGTGAGGATGGGCGAGGTTGCCGGAGCGGCGGGGGCCATGCCCGATCATCCGTCCCGGCTTTCGACAAGCTCGACGATCTCGAAATCATAGCTGGCCCAGCCGCGTTGCCGTGCGGCCTCGGTCGCCGCAGCCCGTTTGCCGGCGGCATCCCGGAGCGAGGGGGCATGGCCCCAGAAGACCTCCGTCTTTCCATTCGCGGTGATCGCGACGATGCGCCAGAAATGCGTGAACGGCGCGGCGGTGGGGCCGATCGTCTTCACATAGCCATCGGGCATGGTCGCGGTCAGGTAGCGCTTCTTCTTCGCCATCGCGCCTCGATAGCGCCAAGGACCCGTTCGACACCATGATTTCCCGGCAACCGGCTGGCCGTGCCGCCGCCGTCGGACGGATGGCGCCAACGGCGCGGGCCGGTTGCCCGCGATGGATCGACACGGTAGCCAGACCCCCGAACGGGAGATGGCGATGGAGACGATCGGGCGCGACCTGCGCGAAATGCAGCGTATCCCTTTGGCACCCGAGCATGTCGCGGCGATCCGCGCCGCCGGAACGCGGACACATCATGCCAAGGGCACGATGCTGGCGGAGATCGGTACGCCGGCCGACCGTTTCGTCTATGTCGAGCAGGGCGAGATCGAGGTCGTCAACCCGTTCACGGGGCAGCGGATGGTGCCGTCGACGCTGGGTCCCGGCCAGTACATGGCGGAGATCGCGTTGCTGTCCGGCGGCACCTGGTCGATGCCGATGCGCGCCGCCGACGACACCGTCGTGACCGAGGTTCCCCGGCACGAGATGCTGCGGCTGATGGCCGCGATACCCGAGATGTCCGATATCATCATCACCGTCCTTGCCGCGCGACGGCGGCGGCAGCTGGATACCGGCGACGGCCTGCTGGTGCTGGTGGGTGAGGAGGTCGATCGCGCGATCCGGCGGGTGGCGGAATTCGCCGCGCGCAACCGGGTGCCGTACCGATCATATCCGGTCGGCAGTCCCGAAGCCGCCAAGGTCGCCACCAGTTGCGGCACGGGGGCCGAGGCCCCCGTGGTGGTGTTCGGCCGCGATCTGGTCGTGACCGATCCCACGCCGGAAAAGGTCGCGCGGCTGCTCGGCCTCGACCAGGATCTGCCGGAGGAGGATGCGTTCGACGTGCTGATCGTCGGTGCCGGCCCGGCGGGGGTCGCCGCCGGCGTCTATGCGGGCGCGGAGGGGCTGAGGGCGCTGGTGGTGGACGATATCGCGATCGGCGGACAGGCGGGCACGTCGAGCCGGATCGAGAATTACATGGGCTTCCCGACCGGCATCTCGGGGGCCGATCTGGTCTGGCGCGGCGAAATCCAGGCGATGAAGTTCGGAACGCGTTTCGTGATGCCCCGCCGCGTCGCCGCGCTGGAGGAACTCGCCGAGGGAGGATTCTGTGCGACGTTCGCCAACGGGCAGCGCCTGCGCGCCGCCGCGGTGGTGGTCGCGACCGGGGTCCAGTACCGTCGCCTGCCCCTGGCGCGGCTCGCCGATCTGGAAGGCGCGGGTATCTATTACGCCGCGACGGAGAACGAGGCGCGCTTCTGCCGCGACGGCGAGGTCGTGGTGATCGGCGGGGGCAATTCGGCGGGTCAGGCCGCGATGTTCCTCAGCCGCGTGGCGCGCCATGTACGGCTGCTCGTCCGCGGGGAGACGCTGGCGACGTCGATGTCGCACTATCTGTCCAGCCGGCTGGAGGCCGATCCGGCGATCACGATCGAATATGGCACCCATGTCGCCGAACTGCACGGGGCCGACGCGCTGACCGGAGTGACGATCCGGAACGGGGACGGCGACCGGACGATCGACACCTGCGCCATGTTCGTGATGGTCGGCGCCGCCCCGAACACCGCCTGGCTGGCCGATCTGGTCAGGCTGGACGACAAGGGCTTCGTGCTCACCGGCGAGGCGGCGGGCGCGGCCTCGCCCTACGCCACCTCGCGCGCCGGCATCTATGCGGTGGGCGACGTGCGGGCGGGATCGACCAAACGGGTGGCATCCTCGGTGGGTGAAGGATCGGTGGTGATCTCCAAGGTGTGGGAGCATGTATACGGCGGGCGTTAGCGGCCGGGTGGCCACCGGTCGTCGCATGTACTCGCGTGGCCGGACCAACCGGAGCAAGCCGTCAAAGGTGGCTTGCCGCGCTGTCGATTGTGTGCTGTTCTTCTAATACACTGTGTCGGGGGGAGACGAATATGCGCAGGACGATCTGGTTGGTGGCCGCCGCAGGAGCAGCATTGATGACGACGAGCGTGAGCGCCCAGACGGCGGTATCGGGTGTGCCGCTGATCGAGCGGGCGAAGCTGTTCGGCAATCCGACCCGCACCGGGGGCCAGCTGTCACCCGATGGCAAATGGCTGGGTTTCATCGCGCCGCGCGACGGTGTGCTCAACGTCTGGGTCGCCCCGATCGATCATCCCGATCAGGCCCGCCCGCTGACCGCGGAGAAGACGCGGCCCATCCGCTCCTATTTCTGGTCGCCCGATTCGAAGCAGGTCCTGTTCGTCAACGACAAGGGCGGCGACGAGAATTTCCTGCTCTACGGCGTCGACCTGATCGGCGGGCAGCAAAAGGCGTTGACCCCCTTCGAGAAGACCCGCGTCCAGATCGTCGGCACATCCGAGACGATCAGGGACCGCATCCTCGTCGGCGTCAACAACCGCGATCCGCGCTGGCATGACGTGCAGGAACTGAACCTCACCACCGGCAAGCTTTCGCCCGTGTTCCAGAACGACGGTTATGCCGGCTTCGTCACCGACGATCAGCTGAAATTGCGCATCGCGGTGAAGTCGCGGCCCGACAGCGGCGTCGATTATTATCGCATCGTCGACAACCAGGTGGAGGCCAAGCCCTTCACCTCCGTGGATTACGAGGACGCCTCCACCACGTCGCCGCTGGGCTTCACCACCGATGGCAAGACGCTGTACTGGAGCGATGCGCGCGGTCGCGATACGGGTGCGCTGCTTGCGCAGGACATGGCGACGGGCAAGTTCACCACCATCGGGGCCGACGACCGCGCCGATGTCGGCGGGGGCCTCATCAATCCCAGGACCGGCAAGGTGGAGGCCTATGCGGTCAATTTCCACCGCAACGAATATGTGCCCATCGACGATGCGGTGAAGGCCGATCTCGCCTTCCTGAAAAGCCGGAACAAGGGAGAATTCTTCATCGGCACCCGGACGACGGCCGACGACAAGTGGCTGGTGACGTTCGATCCGGTCACCGCTCCTTCCTCCACCTGGCTCTACGACCGCCGGGCGAAGACGCTGACCGAGCTCTACACGCCCCGGCCGGAACTGGTCGGCGCACCGCTGGTGGCGATGGAATCGGTCGACATCCCGACCCGCGACGGCCTGTCGATGGTCAGCTACCTGACCCGGCCCAAGGGTGCGACCGGCCCCGTGCCGATGGTGCTGCTGGTTCATGGCGGCCCATGGGCGCGGGACGGTTATGGCTTCAACGGCTATCACCAGTGGCTCGCCAACCGCGGCTATGCGGTGCTGTCGGTCAATTATCGCAGCTCGACCGGGTTCGGGAAGAAGTTCGTGCAGGCCGGCGACCGGCAATGGGGCCGCAAGATGCACGACGACCTGCTGGATGCGGTGGACTGGGCCGTGCAGCGCGGCGTGACGGCCAAGGACAAGGTGGCGATCATGGGCGGCAGCTATGGCGGCTATGCGACCCTGGCCGGGCTGACCATGACGCCGGATGCCTTTGCCTGCGGCGTCGATATCGTCGGCCCGTCGAACCTGTTCACCCTGTTGAAGACGATCCCCCCCTATTGGGAGGCGGGCAAGCAGCAGATGTATCGCCGCATGGGCGATCCGGGCACGCCGGAGGGGCAGGCGCTGCTGAAGGAACGCAGCCCGCTTACCTATGCGGACGCCATCAAGAAGCCGTTGCTGATCGGCCAGGGCGCCAACGATCCGCGCGTGAACGTCGCCGAAAGCGACCAGATCGTCGCGGCGATGAAGGCGAAGAACATTCCCGTGACCTATGTCGTCTTCCCCGACGAGGGCCACGGTTTCGCCCGGCCCGCCAACAACATCGCGTTCAACGCGGTGACCGAGAACTTCCTGGCCCGATGCCTCGGTGGCCGGGCCGAGCCGGTCGGCGGGGCGCTGACCGCCTCGACCGCGCAGATCAAGGCGGGTGGCGTCGAGGATGCCGCCGCCGCCACGTCCGGGGCCGCAAACTGAGATGGTCGTCGGGACGTCTGCGGGATGCTTGTCGTTTCCGGCCGGGATGATTGGCCGACGCGACCGGTCTGGCCGGGGCCGATGCCCCGGCTGCGCGCCTATGGCACGATCACCGGTGCGACGCAGGGCAGCAGCGGCGTCCGCCGCGACATCGTGGGCAGGAAAAAGACGCCGAACCCGTTGAACCGCGGGTTGTCGGCGCCGGTGGTCGACGTCAGTGCCTGACTGCCGGGCGTCAGTCCCCTGCCGTCCTTGCGCAGGATGAAGTTGATGATGCCGCTCAGCGCGTCGGCGCCGTAAATGATGGCTGCATCATGGCTCATGGCGTCTCCTCCGCGTCGCCCACCCTGGCGACGGATGCGGCGTCGCGCGCCGCCCGCTCGGTCAGGGTGACATAATCGAGCTTGCCGGTGCCCAGCACCGGCAGCGCGTCGACGATGCGGATGTCGCGCGGCACCGCCAGTTCGGCGACGCCGTTGGCGCGCGCCCAGGCCTGGAGCATGGGGGCGGTCGCGGCGGGGGCGGTGGTGAACAGCACCAGCTGCTCGCCCTTGCGCGCGTCGGGCCGGGTCACGACCGCGTGTTCGGCGCCCGGCCAGACCTTGGCGGCATAGCCCTCGACCGCCGGCAGCGACACCATCTCACCGCCGATCTTGGCGAAGCGCTTGGCGCGACCGCGGATCACGACGAAGCCCGCCGCATCGATCGTCACGATGTCGCCGGTGTCGTGCCAGCCGCCCTCGGCGGGCTGGAGGACACCGGGCGCGTCGGACTTGAGGTAGCCGGCCATGACGTTCGGCCCACGGATCGACAGACGACCGCCCTCCTCGATTCCCGGCACCGGTTCGACCGTCGCCTCGATCGCCGGCAGCAGCCGCCCGACCGAACCCGCCTGGAAGTGCATCGGCGTGTTGACCGCGATCACCGGCCCCGCCTCGGTAGCGCCATAACCTTCCATGATCCGCAGGCCGAACTTCTCCGCGTAGGTCTTGCGAGTCTCGTCGCGCACCCGCTCTGCGCCGGCGAAGATGTAGCGCAGCGAGTAGAAGTCGTAGCCGTGCGCCATCCGCGCATAGCCCGACAGGAAAGTGTCGGTGCCGAACAGGATCGTCGCGTTCGCATCATAGGCGAGCGCCGGCACGATCCGGTAGTGGAGCGGGCTTGGATAGAGCAGCGTCCTGACCCCCGACAGGATCGGCAACAGCGTGCCTCCGGTCAGCCCGAAACTGTGGAACACCGGCAGCGCGTTCAGCACCACGTCCGATGCGTTGAAGTCGATACGCGCCGACAATTGCAGGCAATTGGACAGGAGATTGCGGTGGGTGAGCACCACGCCCTTGGGCAGCCCCTCCGATCCGCTGGTGAACAGGATCACCGACGGCGCATCGGGCGAGATGCGGTGGCCGGACCGCCCCGCCCACCGGCTGGCGACCAGCGCGCCGAGTTTCGCGAGGCGCCCGATGCCGGCGCCGACATCCTCCAGCCAGACGACGCGGACGCCGGCGGCCTCCAGCCCCGCGACCACCTCGCCGAGCTTCGCCTGCTCGACGAAGGCCCGCGCGGTCACGATCGTGCGGACCTCGGCGGCGGTGCAGGCCGCGCGCAGATTGGCAAGCCCGGCGGTGTAGTTGAGCATCGCCGGCACCCGGCCCGTGCGCTGGAGCGCGAAGAACGCCGCGACCACGGCATTGACGTTGGGCAGCAGCAAGCCGACCGCCTCGCCCGGCCGCGACAGCGCCGCGAGCGGCCGGGCAAGCGCGATACTGCCGGCGAGCAGGCGGCCATAGGTCAGCGGCTCGCGCTTCACGTCCTCGACGATCGGCGCATCGAAACCGTGCACCCCGGCCGCGTCGACCAGCGCGCGGTAGAGGGTCCGGTTCGTGTCGGACGTCTCGAAGATCATCCCGCTCATCACGTCGTACAGCTTCGCGCCCGCCGCGGCACGGCGCTGGCGGGCGGTATCGCCGGTCACGTCGAAGCGGCGCGGCGGCAGCACGGTGAGGTCGATCTTGGGAAAGGTGCGCAGCCGCACCTTGCCCTTCAGGCGCGAGAAGGGCGTGAACTGCGCACCGTCGATGCGGACGGGGACGATCGGCGCATCGGCCTTGTCGGCGACCATGCCGGGGCCATCGAACACCTTCATCAATGCGCCCGTCACCGTGATCCGGCCTTCGGGGAAGATCACTAGCGTCCGCCCCTCACGCACCGCCTTGACCATCGCCTTGGCCGCCATCGGGTTGGTGGGATCGACCGGGAAGGCGTCGAACAGGCTCAGGAACGGCCTGACCCACCAGGCGCGCGCGATGCGGCTGTGGATCGCGAAGGTCGGGCGGCCGGGCAGAAAGGCGGCGAGAAGCAGCCCGTCGAGGAACGACACGTGGTTGACCACCACCACCGCCCTCTCGCCGACGCGCGGCATGTTGTCCACGCCGTGGACATCGACGCGGTAGAGCAGGCGCAGCGTGGCGCGCACCAGCGCCTTCAGCAATGTCTCCGGCAGCAGCCAGCACGAGATCAGCGCCACCGCCAGCGTCGCGAAGCCGAGCGTACCGATCACGCCCGGTACCCCGACCCCCGCCGCCAGCAGCCCGGTGACGGCCGCCACCATCAGCACGGTGACGACCGCGTTGACGATGTTGTTCGCGGCGATGACGCGCGACCGCTCGGCCGGATCGCTGTGCACCTGGAGGATCGCGTAGAGCGGCACGATGAAGACGCCACCCGAGAAGGCGATGCCAGCCAGCGCCGCCAGGATGTGCCAGCTCCCCGCACTCGCCAGGAAGCCGGCGACGTCGCGCTGCGGTGCACTCGACACATAGGTCGAGGTCGCGATCCACAGATAGAGCTGGAACACCGCCAGCCCCAGCGCCGCCACCGGCACGTACCGCGCCGACACCTCGCCGGCGAGCAGCCGGTTGACGGTAAGCGAGCCGATCGCGACCGAGACGGAGAAGACGAGCAGAAACAGCGTCACGACCGGCGCGCCCGCATGGAGCGTGCCGCTGGCGAGCGGCGCGAACTCCGACAGCAGGATCGCGCCGACCGAGAAGAACCAGCTGATCCCGAGGATCGCCAGCCAGACGCCCTTTCGCCCGTGCGCCACCGACAGGATGTCCCACGTGCCCTTCAGGATATTGCGCTGAAGCTTCAGGCCCGGTGCCGCGGGCGGCGCCGACGGCACCGCCAGGCTGGCCAGGAAACCCAGCACCGCGATCCCGGTCGCGACCAATCCCGCCTCCCATGGCGGGATCACGCCGCCGAGCAACTGTCCGGCGAGGATCGCGATAAACGTCCCCGCCTCGATCAGGCCGGTGCCGCCCATCACCTCGCCATCGCGCAGATGCTGCGGCAGGATCGAGTATTTGACCGGCCCGAACAGGGTCGAATGGATGCCCATCAGGAACAGGCAGCCGAGCAGCACCGGCACCGACTGGATCCAGAAACCGAGCAGCGCCAGCAGCATGATGCCGACCTCCGCCGCCTTGACCGCGCGGACCAACGACGCCTTGTCCCACTTGTCCGCAAGCTGGCCGGCCAGCGCCGAGAACAGAAAATAGGGCAGGATGAACAGGCCGGTCGCGATCGTCGCCAGCATCTCCGCCTTGTCGGGCGCGGCGGCGTAGAGGCCGAAATTGGCGAGGAACAGCAGCGCGAACTTCAACAGATTGTCGTTGAACGCCCCCAGGAACTGGACGACGAACAGCGGCCCGAACCGGCGCTTGGCGATCAGCGATATGTCAGGTGCGGCCATGATCTATTCCCCTTGATCCGGGTTGATAGCGGCGAATGATGAACGATCGTGCGCCGGCAGATAGCGGCCGTGGAGCCAGCCGACGCCGATCGGGCCGAAGCCCGGCGCGGCGACCGCCATCGACAGGATAAGCAGCAGGATCATCATCGCCGTCCACTCCATGATTCGACCGGCAGCATAGCTATAATTGAGCACCGCTCAATATATTAATTGGACACTGCTTATTTTAATGGTTATCGGTATGCGCATGGGCCGCCGATCCGATCACAACCGCGACGAACTGCACGAACTGATTCTGGCGGTCGGCAGCGCGCTGGTCGCCCAGGTCGGTTTGTCGGGTTTTTCCGCGCGCGAGGTGGCGCGACGGATCGGCTATTCGATCGGCACGATCCACAACGTCTTCGGCTCGATCGATCGGCTGATCGCCGCGATCAACACGCGCAGCTTCGTGGCCTGGACCGCCGATCTGCAACGGGCACTCGACGCGGCGGGCGATGGCGACCGCATCGCCGCGCTGGTCGACGGCTACTTCGCCTTCGCCCACGCCAACCCCACGCTATGGACCGCGATCTACGACCACCGCCTCGCCCCGACCGACCTTTCGGACGCCGACCAGATCGCGCGTGGTGCGCTCACCGAGATCATCGTCGTCGAGGTCGCCCGCGCCCTCGCCCGCCCCGTCGATCAACAGGTCAGCACCCTTGCCCGCTCCCTGATCGCCACCGTCCACGGTCATTGTGCCTTCTCGGTAAGCGGCGCATGGGCATTAATGGGCGAGACCGCACCAGAGGCCGCCGCGCTGGCCCGCGTGCGCGAGACGCTCGCCGTCACCTGACGCATCATGGGTGGATCGCGAAGATCATGGGTCGTTACCGATTGCGAGAACACGCCCGATCCGCCGCGATGACGCCATGTCGCAAGCGGCTGGCGCACTCGACACACGTGAAGGTACCGATGGCACGGGCGGTCATGGCCACCATCCAATGGCCGTGCGGCAGGTCATGCGCAACCGTGCACCACTGAACCGGCGTGCCCTCGCCGTGCGGGCGTCCGTCCCCTCGACGAAGCCTGTGCCGGGTCTGTTGGAGGCACCAGCGTTCCCGGACCGGGATCGAGCCGGCCATTCAGCCACGCTTCACGCGGGCGCCGCATGGCGGGGCGGTCCTGTTCCTTTGCGTGTCCCCGTGGCGGGCGAAGAAGCGCCACAGGGTCGATACTGACACCACGATCCTCTCGGTGGATAACATCGCACGCGGTTCGGCGAGCATGATGTCGGGGATCGCCCCGTACAGCGCCCGGATGCATGCCCTCCTGGCCTCGGTCGTGACCGCGTGTGTCACCGTCCGGCGGCGTGGCCGCCAACTTGCCCTGATCGCGCTGAAGTGCCGGCCTTTTGTCGCCGGCGCCTGACTTGAACCAGACTTCAGATCACGTGCGAATAATTTAGCAGGTTGCACTGTTCGAATTTTGCCCTGAGCCGACACTATGACGGCATGTCAGTTCTTAAAGCGGATCATCGCCAAGAAGGCGGTCAAAGTCCGCCGCTCAATCACGGCCGGGCCAGCCATGATACCCGAGGCACGGGCATAAGACATGTTCGGTATCCGCCAAAAGCTTGAAGTAAAAAGCAAGTCAGGTCGCCAAGGCGATCCTGGATAACTTTTACGCATCGGACCACGCCGCAACGGCAGCACATGATCGTCTCGATAGCCAAAATCCGGCTATCGAATGAAACGACGTGTGCCGTTTTGATGCTGCCGGGGATCATAGGACGATCTTATCAAGCTTCGCCGATGCCTGCGCACTGGCACGCCATAAAGTACGTTGAATTATATGCCAAAATTATATTGTCTCAAAACGGGTCATAAAAATTGCTTGTCGAATGCATTGCCATTAGCCATGCCGAAAAAACAGGGAGCTACGAATTGAGCAAAAGCCCAAGCGTAGCGAAGGGGGAATACTTCGTATGTTCGCTGCCATGGCGAAAAATCGCCAGTTTCACTTGCCACTACCGAAGAACGAGCCGGGAAGTGACGCGCATAGCCACTTCGCCGTTCTGGACGGATGGCGCGCGCTGAGCATAATGTTCGTACTTTTGGGCCATTTGTTTCCACTGGGGCCAAGTCAACTATCCCTGAATGTATCGATTGCCTGCAGCGGGATGGCGTTATTCTTTACGCTTTCAGGATTTCTGATTACTAAAACCCTTCTGTCAAACAGCAACCTATACGTCTTTGCGGTTAGAAGATTTTTCCGGATCGTACCGCTCGCTTGGGCTGCTATGCTGGTGCTGTTGATCGCCAGTGGCTCGTCTTTCTATGTATGGATGGCTAACCTACTTTTTTATGCCAACAGCGTACCCAATGCACTGATCGTGAATGGTGGAGGCCATCTATGGAGCCTCTGCGTCGAAATGCAGATTTATGTGATGCTGGCGATCCTCATAGCGGCGCTTCCCCGCATCGGGGTTGGAGCCATACCGTTCATTTGTATTGCTGTGACGTTATGGCGAATCTCGCATCATGTTTATATTGACATGGCAACCTGGTATCGATGCGATGAGATACTGGCAGGTGGAATACTGGCGCTTGTCTATGCCAAACGGTATGGAGACATGACACAACGCTTGCTGACATGGCTTAACCCATTTTGGCTTCTGCCCGTGTTGATTTTGTCCGCACATCCAGCTGCTGGGGCGCTGCAGTATCTGCGCCCTTATATTGCGGCTGCAGTCGTTGGATCGACCCTCTACAATCCGCCCATCGTCTTTTTGCGCTTGTCGCAGCATCGATTTACAATATATTTAGCGACAATATCCTATGCACTGTATATATTGCATGGCGCACTGATGGCCACCTGGCTCTCGAGTGGTGATACGATTGTAAAGTATAGCAAACGTCCTCTTTTTATCGCAGTTACGTTCCTTATCGCTCATTTGTCGACGTTCAAATTTGAAGCGCGTTTTATCAAATACGCTAGACGTTTGACCCCCAATCCCGCTCCAAATGGTAACAGCCTGCTTGCTGAAAACACGGCGGCGTCTCGGTGATTATAAATGAGGCCATATGCCCGTTAGATTCCCAAATGGCTATTTGTGGCGAACGTGATGGGTGAACTGAATATCGTTTCAGTCAGTAAAGAGGAGATACCGTAGGGTACGGGCGGGACAAGGTTGCGTAGGAATTCGGTCGCGATCATGTTGATGGCCTGCTCGCGGCGTTTCACGGGCGCGAACTTGCTGGTCCGGTCGATCACCACGAACAGACATAGCTTGCCGTCGGCAGTCTGGATTTCAGCGATGTCGATGCAGTGGTAACCGATCGGGCAGCCCCGAACTGGTGGTTTGGCACCTTCTCCCCGACCACCCCGTGCGACGCTCTGATCCTGTGACGTTGCAGGCAGCGAGGAGCGGGTCAGATACGGGATCGTCGCCTGCAATGCGTAGAGGCAATCATCCAGCGGTAGCAGCGCGTCCCGGCAAAACGCCACGATGATCGCCTCACCCGCGTTGCTTGGCACCATCGAACGAGAATCCCCAGAATCTGTTTGAAAACGTGCCAAAGCGCGTTTTACAGCGCCGGCCCACCGCCAAGGTTACGGCGTCCGCAGGATCGTTGGAAAGCAGGTGGAGGGCGGCACCGCCTTCGAAACTCGCCCTTTCGCGAGTGTCCAAACAGACTCTGATGATCGGTCGGCAAATCCTTCACCGCCGTCCGTTTCCTTTACCTGGCGATCCGTCTTCTGGTCGATGCAGCGGCGCCTGCCCGGCGCCTTCAGACTTTCCCGATTATGCCGTTCGTTCGACGGACTGCCTCCGTCATGCGGGCGCTGCCGTGTAGAACCTGTCCCATAATGCATCCCTCAAGGTTGGTGATGATGATCCACTATCAAACGCCGGGATCAGACACCCGGCCCCCGAGCAGGACTGACGGACGGAGCGAGGCCGTTACGCGGACGGCAATCGCAGGCTCGCGATGGTGCCGCCGTTCGGGGCATGGGCCAGGGTAAAGTCACCGCCATGTCTGGCTGCGAAGTCGCGGACGATGCTGAGGCCAAGACCCGCGCCGCCCGTGTCGCGGTTGCGCGAAGCCTCGCCCCGCTCGAACGGACGCAGCAGGCGCTCGCGATCCCCGGCCGGGATACCGGGACCATCGTCGGCGATCGATATGATCACGCCGGTGTCGGCCTGTCGCACGGTGATCCTGCCGCCACCCGCATAGTCGGCCGCGTTGCACAGGAGATTCTCGACTGCGCGCCGGAAGGTGAGTTCGGGCACCGCAATTCGTGCCTCGTCGCCGGGCAGGAGCCGGACGATCGCGCTGCCCTGCCCCATGTCCTCGATGATCGCGGCGAGCAGGGGCCGGACATCCACCACTTTGACAGGCGCCGCGGCGTCGCGGGCGAAGGCCAGAATCTCGCCGATCATCGCTTGCATCCGTTCGACATCGGCGACCATGCGGGCGCGCTGCGGCTCGGGCGCGGCCTCGATCCGCAGGCGAAGGCCGGTGAGCGGCGTGCGCAGATCGTGGGCGATCGCCGTCAGCATCCGCGCGCGTTCCGCCGCCTCGATGGCGAGCCGGTCGCGCATCGCGGCGATCGCCGCCGCCGCCTCGCGCAGTTCGCGCGGCCCTTCGTGCGGGAGCGGAGCGGCGCGATCGTTGTCGAGCGCCCCGGCGAGGGCACGGAAAGGGCGGGTCAGCCGGCGTGCGAAGATCCACGCGATGGGAGCAAGCAGCAGGAGGCTGACGGCCAGCGCGATCAGGATGTTGCGCTGCCATCCGCCGAGAACCGGCCGGGCGGGCTCCACGCTGAGCCAGCGACCGTCCTGCTGCCGCACACTCGTCGTGAAGGCGGTCATCGGCAGGCCAATCAGCACAGAGCGGGCCCAGCCGCCTGCCGCACCTGGCTGGACCAATTCGACGCGGCCCCGCGCCCGCTGTATGAGGACGAACGCCGGCGGCAGCGCGGCGCCACCGGGACCGGGACCGGGCGCCTTTCTGACCGTCGCCCCCCGGACATGCTCGCCGATTCGCGCCGTACCGTTCGGCCATGTCACCCGCACATCGCGCGGAGACCGGCCCGACTCGGCGGCGATCACTCCCTCCAGCATCGGCAGGCGCGCACCCTGTGGCGGCCCGGCAACGATATGGCGGTCGAAACCGGGAACCGGCCTGTGCAACGCCGCGATGGCTTCGCCCGCGCTGACGCGGAGCACGGGCGGCTGAGGCGCGAGGATGACGATCGCGGCGGTGGTCGCGACACTCAGTGTGGCCACGGCGACGCCGAAGCCACCGATCGCCACGAGCGCGCTGGGTGCGCGTCTCATGCCGGATGGACCTTCGGCAGGAAGCGGTATCCGACACCGCGCACCGTTTCGATAAGGGGGGCCGTATGCGCCTCGGCCTGCGTCCCGATGATCGTCACGTCGTCAGGCTGGGGCTGAACGTCCGCCCCCTGGCCCGCACCGACCTGACCCTCAGCCTCGATTACGTCGCCACGCGGATTGACGATCCGATCGCCGCCTTCCCCATCGTGACGCCGCAGATCGAGGCCGCTTTCCCCGATCGTTTCACGCGCGACGGCGAAGGTCGGCTTCAACAGATTGACGGTCGGCCACTCAATTTCGCCGAGTCCCGTCAGGAGCAGGTGCGCTGGGGCGTCAACTTCACCCGGCCGCTGGGGCCGGTGCCCCAGGCCATGCAGAACGCCCGGACGTTCGTCTTCGCGAGCGAGGCGGAAGCCCGCCGGGCGCTTCCGGGAGCCGTCTTCGCCCGCGCCGAGCCGGGCAGCGCGATGGCACGGGGCGCCGCCAATCTGACGAGCCGGGTGTTCGCCAGCCTTTACCACAACTGGAATCTGGAGGATGCCATCACCCTGCGGGGCGGACTTCCTGCCCTGGACCTGCTGGACGGCGGGGCGGTCGACTTCGCCGGTGGCCGGCGCCGTCACGAGATCGAGTTCCAGGCAGGCGCCTTCCAACGCGGTCTCGGTGTCCGCATCACGGCCACATGGCGGAGCGGGACCGACATCCACGGGTCAGGTGACACCGCGGATGACCTGCGCTTCGGCGATTTCGCCACGGTGACCCTCAACCTGTTCGCCAATCCGGCGGAGCAATTCGGGGGTTCTGCCGCACCCGGATGGCTGAAGAGCACGCGCGCCACCATCGGCGTCGCCAACCTGTTCAACACCCGCCCGCCGGTGCGCGATCGCACAGGCGCGACACCGCTCAACTACCAGCCGGCCTATCTCGATCCGCTGGGCCGCGTCGTCAGCGTCAATCTGCGGAAGGTCTTCTAACGGGCGTGGGGTTTCACATGCAGGCATAGCGGTGATCCATCCCCTGGATCGATCGCGATATTCCGACGGAAACAAGGTCGGCGCAGATGGAGCCGCATCGTCCGGGCAAGCCGACCGGCCCGGGGGCGTCGCGGTCGCGACGATCGGCTGTTCTATGGCAACAGTGCCGTGGATCGTGAAGGATCGCCGGCACGGTCGGGGGCATGACTTGTGCGCTACGTACTTCGGAACAAAGGTAATTCCTGCTCGCATATGCGACCATGGTCCTGTTGAGTTCGTCAGTCATCCACTTGTACGATCGTCGAACGATTTGATCAGGGAAATGCCGTCGATGGAATTCGAACGACGCGACATATTGCTGTCGGCTGCGGCGATGATGACGGGATTGGCGGCCCCTGCCCTGGCTGCACCGCCGCGCAAACTGGGATACGCCATCGTCGGTCTCGGCAGCTACGGCCTCGGCGTCATCATTCCACAACTGGCCAACTGCACGCATAGCCGGCTGGCGGCGGTCGTCAGCGGCGACCCCGTCAAGGCCGCGCGGACCGCACGTCGACACGGATTGTCCGACCACGCGATCTATTCCTATGCCGATTTCGACCGCCTTCGCGACAATCCGGATGTCGACATCGTCTATGTCTGCTTGCCCAATTCGATGCACGCGGAATACACGATCCGCGCCGCACGGGCCGGCAAGCATGTGATGTGCGAGAAGCCGATGGCCACCTCCGTCGCCGAGTGTGAGGCGATGATCGCGGCCTGCAAGCAGGCGAACCGCAAGCTGATGATCGGCTACCGCTGCCATTTCGAGCCGTTCAACCGCGAAGCGATGCGGCGCGCCCGCGCCGGGGAAGCAGGCAAGATACGCTATGTCCGCTCCGAACACGGCTTCATCCAGCGAAGCCCGGATGCCTGGCGCCTGAAGCGCTCGCTGGCCGGCGGCGGATCGCTGATGGACATGGGAATCTACAGTCTACAGGCTGCCCGCTACATGACAGGCGAGGAACCGGTCGCCGTCACTGCCCGCGAATCCACGGATCGCCGCGATCCCCGCTTCACCGAGGTGGAGGACATGATCGACTGGACGCTGGAATTTCCGTCCGGCGCGATTGCCGGCTGCCAGTCGATGTACAGTGCCAACCAGAACCACATATTGCTGATGGGCGACCGGGGACGGATCGAACTGGAACCGGCGACCCGTTACGACGGTATCAGGATGTGGGTGGGGGAGGATGGTCGCGAACATCCCGTGACGCCTGCCCCCGCCCCTGCCCGTAATCAGTTCGTCGGGCAGCTCGATCATTTGGCGCAATGCGTCGTATCGGGCCGCGAGCCGATCGTGTCGGGGGAGGAGGGACTGCGCGACATGCGGATCGTGGAGGCGATCTACCGCTCGGCGCGCGAAGGCCGCACGATCCGGCTGGACGGGCGGGCATGATGCGTCAGGCCGCGCTGGCGCTCGCCATGCTGTCGTCCGCCGCCATGTCCCAGGCACCGACGACCCCGGGCGGGGTGGCCAGCAGCACCGAAATTCGCACCATCGTCGCCCGGATGGCCGCGACGATGCGCGACGGCCGCGGCTTTCTCTATCAACCGCTGTTGAAGGACGGGAAGACGGTGGCCGCGCTCGAATACTGGAAGGCGCCCGGCCGCCCGGCCGTCCATCCCAACGACGCCGAATATGCGATCGTGATCGACGGTGCCGGCACGCTGGTGTCCGGCGGGACGATGGTCGATCCGAAGACGACACGTCCCGACCTGGTCGAAGGCAGCCACATCAGCGGCGGCACCACCCGATCGCTGGCGGTCGGCGATGTCATTCTCGTCCCCGCCGGCGTACCGCACTGGTTCGGCATCACCGGCGGCAAACTGGTGATGCTGGGCATGAAAATGCCGCGTCACAACCCGTAGGATCGGTGCGACGCCGGCCTCGCGCCGCCGATCGGCGATCCGTCTAGCTTGCCAGACGACGGCCGTGATCCAGCAGTTGCGCCACCACCGCGACCTGCGTCCGGTTGCTGACGTTCAGCTTGCGCATCAGCGCGGTCATGTGCGCTTTGACCGTCTTTTCGGCGATGCCGAGGTCGAAGGCGATCTGCTTGTTCAGTCGCCCGAAGCTGACACCCTGCATCACCTTCATCTGGGTCGGCGTCAGCCGCGCTGCGGCCATCGTCGCGGCAGCCGTCGCGGTCCTGGCATCCACTGCCCGTCGCTCGTCATCCTGATATCTGTCCATGATGCCCCAAACGCCTCCTCTCGCCAGACCCCACCGTCATCCGCGGCATAGGTCAGTATCGCTACGCTAATGGAATTGGTTGGACAGGTTCAAGTGGATTCTTCGTTACTCGACCTGAATCAGCTAAATTCTGTTGGACAGCCGCCTATGCTGTCGTACAGATTAGGCGAAAGGCAACAACATGGCCCATGGGGTCGTGATTGTCCGCCATGGGTGGGAGGATCGTTATGACGGACGAACGAACCGGATCGATGGGCACGGCACCCATCCGATGAACGGCCCCGATACCCAGCTCATCATGGCCGCGATCGTCGGCGTGGCCCTTTCGGTCGGCCTGATCGTCAAGGCGCGGTTCCACCCGTTTATCGGCCTGCTCTGCGGCGCCTTCGCGGTGGGGCTGCTGGCCGGCCTGCCCGCCGCCGACACCGCCAAGGCGGTGCAGAAGGGGGCCGGCGACATTCTGGGCGGCACCGGGCTGGTCGTCGCGCTGGGTCTGGCGCTTGGCGCGATGCTGCAACTGTCGGACGGCGCGGCGGGTCTGGCCCGATCCGCCCTGCGGTTATGCAGTCCGGCCCGTGCGCCCTGGGCCAGCCTGCTGGTCGGCCTGGTCATCGGCCTGCCGCTATTCTTCGAGACGGGCCTCGTCCTCCTGCTGCCGATCGTGGCGTCTGCGGCCGCAGCGCTACCGGTGCTGGCCGGCAATGTCGACGCCGCCCGGTTGCGCCTGATGCTGTCAGCGGTGACCGGGCTGTCCGTGGTCCACGCGCTCGTCCCACCGCATCCCGGCCCCCTGTTGGCGGTCGATGCGCTGAATGCGGATCTGGGTCTCACCATCGTGTACGGCCTGATCGTGGCGTTACCGACGGCGATCGTCGCGGGGCCGTTGCTGGCCCGCTTCACCACGCGTGGGATCGTGCTGGGCGAGCCGGCAATGGCCACCCCGCCGATCGAGGTACCCGCACCGAGCAACCGGCGGGCACTGGTTGCGGTGCTGCTTCCCGTGGCGTTGATTGCGGCGGGCCAGATCGAGTCGTTGCTGCCTGCGGCCATCGCGCCGCGGTTCGGCTGGCTGTCGGTCGCCAGCAATCCGGTGCTGGCACTGCTGGTGGCGTGCCTCGCCGCCCTGCCGCTGCTGTTCGGACGCGCGGCGCTTCGCCCCCCGATCCAGGCGGCGATCTGGCGCGAGACGATGTTGCCCGCAGGCGCGATCCTGTTGGCGATCGGGGCCGGTGGCGCCCTGAAACAGGTGCTGGTCACGGTGGGCCTGTCCGATCTGCTGGTTCGGGCCGCAGCGGGCACATCGCTGTCGCCGCTGGTCCTCGCCTGGGGCATCGCCGTCTGCATCCGGCTGGCCACGGGATCGGCGACGGTGGCGACGATCACGACCGCCGGAGTGATGCCGGCGGTCGTATCGGCGACGGGCGTGTCGCCCGAGTGGACCGTGCTGGCGATCGGGGCTGGCTCGGTCTTCTTCAGCCATGTCAACGATCCTGGGTTCTGGCTGGTGAAAAGCTATCTCGGCACCGACACGCCGGGTACGTTCCGCACCTGGTCGGTACTGGAGACGGTGATTTCGGTGATGGGACTGATGCTGGTAATGCTGGCCAGCCAGCTGTTCTGATGCGGGCGGCGGGAAAGGCGGCAGGATGACCCAGGATCGGCTGGCGGACCGGGCTTATACCGGGATCGTCGAAATGATACATGTCGACGACCTGGCGGTCGGCGACCGATTGCCATCCGAGGCGGGACTGGCGGAGCGGTTCGGCATGTCGCGCACCATCGTCCGCGAGGCGCTGGCGAGACTGGCCTCCGACGGCATCACGGAGGCGCGGCGGGGGGCGGGATCCTTCATCAAGAGCCGCCCATCGGACCGGATGCTGGCCTTCATGCCCACGGAGGGCCTGTCGGCGACGCTCGGCACGTACGAGGTTCGCTTCGTGCTGGAGGCGGAAACGGCACGGCTGGCGGCCGCGCGGCGATCGTCCGACGAGATGGCGTTGATCGACGAGGCGCTGGCGACGCTGCGCATCGCGCTGCTGTCCAGCGCGCCCGCGCATGACGAGGACATGGAACTGCACCGGCGCATCGTGCTGGCGACCGCCAACCCCGCTTTCCTCGCCGCGTTCGACGCACTGTTCCCGGATATCGACCGGGTCATGCGGGCCGGTGTCGATATCTCGCGCTCCCGCCCGCCCGAAGTGATCGGCGCGATGATGCGCGAGCATGAGATGATCGTCGACGCGATCCGGGCGCAAGACGGCGATGCCGCCTCGCTGGCGATGCGCTGGCATCTGTCCGAAGGGCGCAAGCGGCTGATGCCTTAGGCCGCCGCACCCGCCGTCATGTCGCCAGGAGCCAGTTCGCGACCGCCGCGCACAACCGGTCGGGCGACGTGTTCGAATCAAGCGTCAGCACCGGTTCGTCGGCGCGCGGCGGCTCCAGCGTCTGCAACTGGCTGTCGAGCAGGCTAGGCGGCATGTAATGACCCGGCCGGTTGCTCAGCCGGTGCAGCAGCACCGCCCGATCGTTGTCGAGCAGCACGAACCGGGCGCCCGGCCCGATCGCCATCGCCAGCCGCTGGCGATAGGTGCGCTTGAGCGCGGAACAGGCCGCCACCACGCAGCCGTGATCCGCCACCTCCGCCGCCAGCGCGTGGCCGAGCCGGTCGAGCCAGGGCCATCGATCGTCGTCGGTCAGCGGCGCGCCGCCCCGCATCTTCGCGATCGCGTCGGGCGCGTGGAAATCGTCGCCTTCCAGAAAGGCGCAGTCGAACGTCCGGGCCAACAGCGCCCCCAGCGTCGATTTGCCGCTACCGCTGACGCCCATGACGACGATCGCCATGGGTTCGTCATTCTGCCCAGCCATTGTCCGATCCACTCGCTGCCCCCGGCTCACGCATCCATACCTTATCGCTACGCCGTTGAACGAACGGCTAAAACTAAGACCATGGTCCCGAGTGTCTGGCCGGGCGCCAACCCGTATCACGATACGGCAAGGACGATGGAACGTCCGAACGACCGAGATCGCAACAAAGGGGACGGCGATGCGAGCTGGCATGTTGATGGCCGCGGCAAAGCGGCGGATGGTATTCGGAACCGCGCTGGCGACGGCACTGGCCATGGCGACACCTGCCTTCGGCTCGATCCAGCCAGGGTCCGTGTTGGCCACCCGCCCCGACGATCCCGCCGCCGTCGTCGTCAAGGCGAGGGGAGACGGCCGCGCCGACGACACCGCCGCGATCCAGCGGGCGCTGGACGCGGCGCGCGACAAGACCGGGCACGGTCTGGTGTTCCTGCCATCGGGTCGATATCGCCTGACCCGTACCCTGGTGGTGCCGATCGGCGTCCGCGTGTTCGGCGTCGGTCAGACCCGCCCCGTGCTGTTGCTGGCGGACAATACCCCCGGCTTCCAGCAGGGGGTGTCGACGATGGTGGTGTTCTCGGGCGGCGACCAGTATTCGGTCGGCGACGTGCCCGTGCCCGTCCCCACCGTCGTTCCCCGCGACAAGGTGGTCCGCGACGCCAATTCCGCCACCTTCTATTCCTCGATGAGCAACATCGACATCGAGATCGGCGCGGGCAATCAGGGGGCCGCCGCCGTCCGCTTCCGCGTCGCGCAGCACGGTTTCCTCAGCCACATGGACTTCCGCCTCGGCTCGGGCTTCGCCGGGGTCTATCAGGCCGGCAACGTCATGGAGGACGTGCACTTCCACGGCGGCCGATACGGCATCGTCAGCGAGAAGACGTCGCCCGCGTGGCAGTTCACGCTCGTCGACGCCACCTTCGACGGCCAGCGCGAGGCCGCGATCCGCGAGCACGAAGCCGGGCTGACGATGGTCAACGTCGCGATCCGCAACACCCCGGTCGGCATCCGCATCGACGAGGGCTATGGCGATTCGCTGTGGGCGAAGAACCTGCGGCTGGAAAACGTATCGCGCGCCGGATTGCTGATCGGCAGCGAGAAGAGCGTGTTCACCCAGATCGGGCTGGACGATGCCGTCGCCACGAACGTGCCGACGCTGGTCCGCTTCGCCGATGCCGCCCGCACTATCACGGGTAAGGGGCGCGCCTACCGGGTCACGTCGTTCAGCCACGGCGTGAAGGTACGGGGGCTGGAGACGGTGGGCGCCACCGCGACCGACGTGCGGATCGCGGCGCTGGCCGGCGTGCCCCCTGCCCCCGCACCGGCCATCCGCGAGCTGCCGCCGGTCGCGCAATGGACCAACGTCCGGTCGCTGGGCGTACGCGGCGACGGGCGGACCGACGACACCGCCGCGATCCAGCGGGCGATCGACAGTCATCGCGTGCTGTATTTCCCCACCGGTTTCTACATGGTCGCCGACACGCTGAAACTGCGCCCGGATACCGTGCTGCTGGGAATGCACCCGGCGATGACGCAGCTGGTGATCCCGGACGAGAATGCCGGTCATGCCGGCATCGGCGCGGTGAAGCCGATCGTCGAGACACCGACGGGCGGACGCAACATCGTATCGGGGCTGGGCCTGTTCACCGGCCGCATCAATCCCCGCGCGGCGGCCGTGCTGTGGCGGTCGGGCGCGGACAGCCTGTTGAACGACGTGAAGATCATGGGCGGTGGCGGCAGCCCCACCGCGGACGGCAAGCCGCTGGGCAGCCGGCGGGCGGGCAGTGGCGATCCGGTCGCCGACAATCGCTGGGACGCGCAATATCCCAGCATCTGGGTCGATGGCGGCGGCGGCACGTTCTTCGACATCTGGAGCCCCAACACCTTCGCCAGCGCCGGCTTCTACGCCACCAACACCAGCGTGCCGGGCCACATCTACGAGATGTCGGTCGAACATCACGTCCGCAACGAGTTCGTGTTCGACAATGTCCGCAACTGGGAACTGCTCGCCCCCCAGACCGAGCAGGAGGTCGGCGAGGGCATGGACGCGGTGTCGCTGGAAATCCGCAATTCCAGCAATCTGCTGATCGCGAACTATCACGCCTATCGCGTCACCCGCAATTTCCACCCGGCACCGACCGCGGTGAAGCTGTTCCATTCGTCCGACATCCGCTTCCGCAACGTCCATGTGAACGCCGAAAGCGGTTTCGCCACCTGCGATGCCAATGGCTGCGGCACCTTCCTGCGTGCCAGCAAGTTCCCGTTCGAGAACGCGATCCGCGACGAGACCGCGAAGCTCGACGTCCGCGAGCGTGAATTCGCCGCGCTCGACGTGCCGGCCAAACCGGTCGCGCCCGCCGTATCGCGGCTGGGTGGCAGCGACGTGCGCAAGCTGCACGATGGGTTCTGGTCGCTCTCCGGCGGGGCGGTCGGCGCGGACGGTGCGCTGTATTTCATCGAACGGCGGTTCCAGCGCATCTATCGCTGGACCGGCGCCAAGGGTCTGGAGGTGGTGTCCGACCAGTCGCTGGACCCGGTGAACCTGGCGATCGATGCGTCGGGCAAGCTGATGGTCCTGTCATCCTATGGACCCGCCGGCACCGTGTACCAGATCGATCCGAACGGGCCGGCCACCGCCGTCACCACGCTGGCCCCGGTGCCGGCTCCGGTGGCGGCCGCGCCCCGGAACGATGCGCGGATATTGCTGCCGGTGAACTGGTGGAACAACGGCGAATTCCGCGACCAGTACGATCCCGCCCGCGATCACTTCACCACCCTGTCCGAAATGTTCGTGCGCGACGTCGGCACGGCGAAGCCCCGCGCCTATGTGTCAGGTGACGGCAGCGTCGTGCTGCCCGCGTTCCGCACCTTCGAACAGGGTCCGCCGGACCGCACCGGCTGGCGCTGGTCCGATGCGCTGAACGCGCATGGGCTCGTCGCGGGCAAGGTCGGTGAACCGGTGTTCGTGACCAATGCATCCGAGAACCGCACCTATCGCGGCACCGTCGCCGCCGGCGGGGCGCTGGTCGACGTGAAGCCGTTCGCCGATCGCGGCGGCGAAAGCGTAGTAGCGGACGATCGCGGCCGGGTGTTCGTCGCGAACGGACAGGTGTTCGCCTATGGCGCGGACGGTCGCGAGATCGGCCGGATCGACGTGCCGGAACGCCCCCTGCAACTGCTGATCGGCGGTGCCGACCGCCGCACCCTGTTCATCCTGACCCACCACGCGCTCTACGCCGCGGCACTGTGACGAACGACAAAAACAAAACCAACAGGAGAGGATAGCCCCGTGTTCGAGATCGAGAATCCCCCTTCTTCGCGCCCCCTTGGCAGGCGCCGCCGGCTGGCGGCGTGCCCGCTCGCCCCGCTGATCGCCCTCGGGCTGGCATTCCCCACCGCCGCGCTGGCGCAGGACCCGGCGGCAACGCTGCCGCAGGATCCCGCGGCGGCGCAGACGCCGGCATCGCCCCCGATCGGTACGGAGATCGAACAGACCGACACGCCCGCCGACGCCGGTTCCGGCGACATCGTCGTCACCGGATCGCGGATCGTGTCGAACGGCTTCAGCGCGCCGACGCCGACGACCGTGATCGGGGCCGAGCAACTCGCGCTCAACGCACAGCCCAACGTCTTCAACAGCATCGCGCAGCTGCCGTCGTTGCAGGGATCGACCGGCGTCACCACCGGCACCAACAGCACCTCCAGCGGGACACAGGGACTCAGCTCGTTCTCGCTGCGCGGTCTCGGCACCATCCGCACGCTGACCCTGCTCGACGGCCAGCGCGTCGTCGGCGCGAACGTCACGGGCGTGCCCGATATCAGCCAGTTTCCCCAGTTGCTGATCGAGCGGGTCGACGTGGTGACCGGTGGCGCGTCCGCCTCCTATGGCTCCGATGCGGTGGGCGGCGTCGTCAACTTCATCACCAACAAGCGGTTCAAGGGGATCAAGGGCAACCTGCAGGGCGGCATCAGCGACTATGGCGACGACGAACAGGTGCTGGCGCAGCTCGCCTTCGGCACCTCGTTCCTGAACGACCGGCTGCACCTGATCGTCAGCGGCGAATATTCGCACGAAGGCGGCATCGGCCCCGGCGGTTACGGGGAGGAAGGCCCGGCCGGTCGCGACTGGTACACCACCGCGACGCTGGTCAATCGCGGCATCACCAACGACGGCGCGCCCCAGTTCAACTACCGCGAACACGCGCAGGCCTATCAATACACCAAATACGGCCTCATCAACAACGGTCCGCTGCAGGGGATCGCCTTCGACCAGTCGGGCCAGCCCTTCGCCTTCAACTACGGATCGAACGGGGTGCCGCGACGCAATGCCAATGGCGATGTCGCGGGATGCTATGTCGGCTTCTGCATCGGCGGCGACCTGTCGGGCAATGTCGGGATCGGCACCACGCTGAAATCCCGGCTCGACCGCTATAACGGCTATGGCCGCATCGGGTTCGACATCGATGCCGACAACGAGGTCTATGCGACGGTCAACCTGTCGCAGGTCGACACCAGCAACCAGCCCAATCCCGGCGCCGCTCAGACCAGCCTGAACATCAGTTGCGCCAACCCGTTCCTGCCGCAATCGGTGTCGGCCGCCTGCGCCACCGCCGGGATCACCGGCTTCCGGTACGGCGTCACCAACGCGATCCTGCCCAACATCCAGGTCTTCCCGTCGCGCAAGCAATATCGCTTCGTCGGCGGCGCGACCGGCAAGCTCGCCGCATTCGGCACCGACTGGCGCTACGACGCCTATTACGAGCATGGCGAGAACATCACCGACATCACCGTCGAGAACATGCTGATCCCGCGCCGCTATCTTCAGGCGATCGACGCGGTGCGCGAAAACGGCACCATCGTCTGCCGCAACGTCGCCGCGCGGGCCAACGGATGCCAGCCGCTCAACATCTTCGGCGGCGCGACCCCGTCATCCGCGGCGCTGTCATACCTCCAGCCGGAAAACGGGCCGTTCCAGCACACCCGCCAGACGCAGGACGTGGCGAGCGTCAACCTGTCGGGCGATCCCTTCGCCACCTGGGCGGGCCGCGTCTCGATCGCGACGGGCGTCGAGTGGCGGCGCGAGTTCTACCGCGTCACCTCCGACCCCTATGGCAACGGCATCCTGACCGGGGCGACCGCGTACAATGCCGATTATCCGGCCGATCCGCTGTTCGATAACGGCGGCGGCAACTGGTACGCCGGCAATTATCGCGCGGGACGCGGCGTGTTCACGGTGCTGGAAAGCTATCTGGAGGCGAACGTCCCCCTGCTCGACGATCCCGACGGGCTCGGCCGCGCCAACCTGAACGTGGCGGGGCGCGCTACCCGCTACAGCACGTCCGGCACCGTCTATACGTGGAAGGTGGGCGGCACCTGGGATACGCCGCTCGACGGCGTGCGGCTGCGCGCGGTCACCTCGCGCGATGTCCGCGCGCCCAACCTGTCGGAACTGTTCGCCGCGCCGATCTCGGTCAACGTGCCCAACTTCACCAATCCGTTCACCAACACGTCGGTCGTCATTTCGCAGAATACGATCGGCAACGCGAACCTGGTGCCCGAATCCGCGCGCAACACCGAACTGGGCATCGTCCTGTCGCGGCCCAAATGGCTGCCCGGCCTCAGCGTCTCGGTTGACTATTACAACATCAAGATCAGCGACGTGATCTCGGCGCTCGGTGCCCAGCAGCTGGTGAACTATTGCCAGGAGGGCGTCACCCAGCTGTGCGGCGCATTCTTCCTCGACGGTCCCGGCGGACAGGGCAATTTCGTCAACGTCCAGCCGTTCAACCTCGCCTCGATCAAGACCGAGGGCTTCGATATCGAGGCCAGTTATCAATACCGCCAGCCACTGGGCCTGCCCGGCACGTTCACCCTGCGCGGGCTGGCCACCCATGTCCGCAAGTTCGTGACCGACCTGGGCCTGCCGCGCACGGTGCCGGTCGACAGCGCCGGCGCGAATTCGGGCAATACGCCATCGTGGAAATGGCTGGCGACGCAGACCTATACGCAGGACCAGTTCTCCCTCCTCCTCCAGCAGCGCTGGTTCTCGGACGGGGTATTCGGCAACCAGTACATCGTCTGCCAGACGAACTGCCCGACCTCGACCGCCAACGCGCCGACCATCGACTTCAACCGGATGAAGGGCGCGTTCTATTTCGACGTCGGCGGTAGCTACACGTTCGGCAAGGGCCTGAACGCGTATTTCAAGGTCGACAACCTGTTCAACCGCGACCCGACGCCGTCACCGCAGACCAATACCGGCGTCGACATCAATCCCGCGCTCTACGATATCATCGGGCGGGTGTACCGGGTCGGCGTACGGTTCAATTTCTAGGAAAATTCCCTGTCGATGCTGACGGATACGGCATCGCGGCGTATCGAGTTCCCCCCTGCCCCGGCCATCCGGCCGGGGCCTTTTCCCCAAAGGACCGGCACCATGGAGTTCAGGATCGCGATCGTGCGGACGGCACTGACCGCAGGACTGGTGGCCACGGTCGCGCCCGTATCGGCGCAAACCCCGTCGACCCACCCCGGGTCTTCACAGACCGGGTCTTCACAGACCGTATCGTCACGGGCCGTATCGTCACGGGCCGTATCGTCACCGGGCCTTTCCACGCTGCAAACCGCCCCCACCGATGCACGCGCCCTGACGGTACGCGGCCGGGGCGACGGACGGGCCGACGATACCGCCGCGATCCAGCGTGCGATCGATGCGGCCGCCGACCGGGGCGGCGGGGGCATCGTCTTCCTGCCCGCCGGCAAATACCGGATCACCCGCACCCTGTTCCTGTGGCCGGGCGTCCGCCTGTTCGGCACCGGCACGACCCGGCCCCGGATCGTGCTGGGCGACCGCACCCCCGGTTTCCAGCGCGGCCTCGGCACCATGATCGTCTTCGCCGGCGCCCGCCGCGACGGCGACGGCGTCAGGAGCGACGACGGCCGGCCCGCCGCCCGACCGCGCGTACCGTTCCCGGTGCCCGGCAGCGTGCCGTTCGATCCGATGATCGCCGATGCCAATCCCGGCACCTTCTATTCCGGGATCAGCAATATCGACATCCGGATCGGCGCCGGCAATCCGGCCGCCGCCGCGATCCGGTTCCACGCCGCCCAGCATGCCTTCGTCACGCATATGGACTTCGATCTCGGCTCCGCCCTCGCCGGGCTCTATCAGGTCGGCAACATCGGACAGGATTTGCGCTTTCGCGGCGGCCGATACGGCATCCTGACCGAAAAACCGTCCCCCGCCTGGCCCTTCGCCCTGATCGACGCGACGTTCGAAGGCCAGCGCGAGGCCGCGATCCGCGAGCATGAGGCGGGGCTGACGATGGTGAACGTCGCGATCAGCGATACCCCCGTCGGCATCGATATCGACAAGGGTTATGGCGACTGGCTGTTCGGCAAGGACGTGCGCTTCGAGAACGTGTCACGCGCCGCCGTGGTCGTCTCCAACGAGGGCAACGCCTATACCCAGGTGTCGTTCGAAAACGCGCTGGCGGCGAACACCCCCGTTTTCGCCCGTTTCCGCGACAGCGGCAGGACGGTCGGCGGATCGGGTCGGGCCTATGGCGTCGCGCGGTTCAATTACGGCCTCGCCGTTCCCGGCTTCGACCGGATGGGCGAGTATGATACGGCGATGAAGGCATCGCCCCTCGCCGCCCTGCCCCCGCGTCGCACCGCGGCGATCCGGGCGCTGCCGGCCAGCGGCGATTGGTACAATGTCCGCGACGGCGGCGCGAAGGGCGACGATCGCACCGACGACACCGTCGCGATCCAGCGCGCGATCGACACGCATCGCACGGTATATTTCCCCGCGGGCCGCTATATCGTCACCGATACGCTGCGGCTCCGGCGGGACAGCGTGCTGATCGCGCTTCATCCCAATCTGACGCAGATCATCCTGCCCGACGGCACGCCCGCCTATCAGGGCGTCGGCGCGCCCAAGGCGCTGGTCCAGACGGCGGAGGGCGGCGATGCGATCGTATCGGGCATCGGCCTGTTCACCGGCGGTATCAATCCCCGCGCCACTGCCCTGTTATGGACGGCAGGGGCGGAATCGCTGGTGGACGACGTCAAGTTCCAGGGCGGGCACGGCACCGATCTGGCCGGCGGCAAGCGCTTCATCCCCTATAACGCCAACGCGACCGGCGATGCCGATCCCGCCAAGCGGTGGGACGCGCAATATCCCAGTCTGTGGGTGACCAAGGGGGGCGGCGGCACGTTCAACAACATCTGGACGCCGAACACCTATGCCCAGGCCGGGATGTACGTGTCGGATACCGAGACGCCGGGCCATGTCTACCAGATGTCGGCGGAACATCACGGCCGGGTCGAGATCGCACTCAACCGCGTCGCCAACTGGGAACTGATCGCCCCCCAGACCGAGGAGGAAGGCGGCGAGAGCCGGGATGCCGTCGCGCTGGAGATCAGGGACTCGCGCGATATTCTGGTTGCCAACCTTCATGCCTATCGCGTCACCCGGACCGCCAAGGCGAAACCGGCTGCGGTCACCCTATACAACAGCAGCGGCATTCGCTTTCGCAATATGCATGTGAATGCCGAAAGCGGGCTGGGCACCTGCGACGAGAATGGCTGCGCCACGTTCCTGCGGGCCAACAAATTCCCCTACGAGAACGCGATCGTCGACATGGCGCGCGGTCGACAGGTCCGCGAGCGTCAATTCGCCACATTCGACGTCCCGGGCCCCGCCACGCCGAGCGCCACGCCGGGCGCCACCGCCCCGTCCGCAGCGGGCACGACCAGGGTGGAGAAGATCGCCGACGGCTTTGATGCGCTTGGCGGTGCTGCGGTGACGCCGGACGGTACGCTCTATTTCGTCGATCGCACGCAGCAGCGCATCTATCGCTGGTCGGATACGACCGGGCTGGGGATCGAGCGCGACAACACGCTGGACCCGGTGAATCTGGCGGCGGACGCATCGGGCAACCTGATGGTCCTGTCCGCCGCCGGGCGCGACGGCACCGTCTACGGCTTCCGCCCCGGATCGTCGGAACTGGCCTTGACGATCATCCCGCCGACCCCCGTCGCCTCTCACCCGAACGCGGCCACGGCGTTGCCCGGCAACTGGTGGGTCAATGGCGAATTCCGGGATCGGCTGGATGTCGCGACCTATCGTTTCGAGACGCTGGCGGATATGTTTGCCCGCGACGTCGTCGTGCCGGGCACGCGCGAATATGTCTCACCGGATGGCAGTCTGGTGTTGCCTGCCTATCGTACCTTTCAGCAGGGGCCGCCCGACTTTCGCGCGCGCCGCTTTTCGCATGCGCTGGACACCTATGGCTTCGTGCGGGGACGGCCGGGCGAGCGCGTCCACGTTAGCAACGCGTCCGAGGCACGCACCTACAGCGCCCTCGTCGGTCCAGGCGGCAGCCTGACCGATCTGAAACCCTTTGCAGATCGCGGCGGCGAAAGCGTGGCGACCGACAGGCGAGGACGCGTGTTCATCGCGAACGGCCAGGTCTTCGTCCATGATCGCAATGGTCGGGCGTTGGGCCGGATCGACGTGCCGGAGCGGCCCGTGCAATTGATCTTCGGCGGCAAGGACGAGGACACCCTGTTCGTTCTGACCCACCGTTCGCTCTACCGCGTCCGGCCATGAGCCGGCGCACCGACAGGAGTAAGATGATGAACCGGCTGGTCCCCATCCTCGCAAGCGTCGTGGCCCTGTCGTCGCCATTGTCGGCCGAGGCGCAGAACCAGTACAAGCTGCTCGTCCTCGCCCGGCCCAGCACCTACCATTACGAATACATCCCCATTGCCCGGGACAGCCTGGAAAAGCTGGCGAAGCTTCATGCGTTCGACCTCGTTTTCACCAACAAGACCGAGATATTTGAAGGCGACCTGCGACAATATGCCGCGATCATGTTCCTCAACACCGCCGGAAGCGAACTGACCCAGCCGCAGCGCCGGAATTTCGCGGCGTATATGCGAGCCGGTGGCAATGCCATGGTCGTCCACCGTGCCGCGATCATGCCGGCGAACGACTGGCCATGGTACGAGAAGATGGTCGGTCGTGCCGTTGGCGTGCACCCGATGCTCCAGACCGGAGTCGTGACCGTCGTCGATCGTGGCTTCCCCGCCACCTTTGGCCTGCCGGACCGTTGGCTGTGGAGCGACGAGTTCTATGTCACCACCAATCCATATCGCATCGCGATCGATCCGGTGCTGAACGTCGACGAAACCAGCTACGATCCCACGAAGATCTGGCCCGGACAAGTATCGCGTCCGATGGGGCGCGATCACCCCATCGCATGGCACCACCGGTATGAGGGTGGCCGCGTGTTCGTCACCACGCTGGGCCATAACGGCGAAATGTACCGCGACCCGACCTATCTCGGCCACCTGATGGGCGGCATACACTGGAGCGCCACCGGCCTCGGTCGCCGACCATAATGCCCGTCCGAGAGTGCCGGCACCGAGGCCCAGGACGCTTCGGGTCAGGTCGTGTCCGTCAACGTGGTGTAATTTCGGGTGTGGCCCCGGGCCGCATCGTTCAGGCGGCCTTGGGTGTAATCTGTAGCGGCGTCACCTCCTCGATCTTTGGTGTGGCGAGAGCGACCATGCCCTCGATCTGCATGTAGCGGTTCTGGAGCTGATACTCGTCGTTCTGCTCCAGGAGCACGGCGCCGATAAGACGGATGATGCTGTCCTCGTTGGGGAAGATGCCCACCACGTCAGCCCCGGCGCTTCACCTCCTTGTTGAGCCGTTCGAGCGGGTTGGTGCTGTGCGGCTTCACCGGTGCTGCTCAGGAAAGGTCATGTAGGCGAGCACGTCGTGCTCGGCGTTGTCCATGCAGGCGCCGAGTTTCGGCCAACCAATGTGCGCAACTGCTCCTCGGCATCGGCATAGACGTCGCGATAGGTCGGGTAGAGCGCGAGCTCGACCATCCAGCGCAACCGGTCGTCGATCGCGAAGCCGGCCGCGGCAAGATGGCGGTCGATCTCGTCCTGGCGGATCGGGCTCACGCCCTTGTTCTCGCGCAACGCGATGACCGTCTTCAGGTCAGCGATGCGCTGCGCGTCCCACCCTTGCGCTTCGGGCGCGCTCTGCTCGTCCGGCAGGAACGACATATGTCCGCCCCGCGACGTCAGACGGTGGAAATAGTCGACGAAGGCGCGATTGGTGGCCGAGTGATATTCGGCATCGTCCGGCGTCGCGCGCTGTTCTGTGCAGACCTCGGCCAGCCGCTCCTCGTGCATCGCCCTCGCGATCGCCTGCAGCTTGCGTTCGGTCAGGCTGCGGCTGGCGCGAATACGGTCGTTCAACATGGACACCACCCGATCATAGGACGCGGTCAGGACCGCGCCCCGGTGACGCGCCTGCAGCCGGTCGGGGGTCCCGAGCGACAGGCGGACATCAATGGGCTTATCATGGAACGAATAATGAACCCGGCGCCACCAGAAAATGTGGCCACGGCGGAAAACATGCTGAAGCGACGTCAAGGGAGACTTCCCCGGACGGCCACATGGCACAGTCACCTGCACACTGGGGCATCACCGGACTGGGGTTAGCCAGCGAGATCAATCACTTGGTTGAGAATTGGCTGGGGCGGCAGGATTCGAACCTGCGGATGGCGGCACCAAAAGCCGCTGCCTTACCACTTGGCGACGCCCCAGCAGAGCGCGGGCTTATAGCGCAGCCCGCGTTGTTGGGAAGACCGTTTACAACCGATGCAGCCAACCATGGGGATCGGGGGCCGTACCGCGCTGGATCGCGACCAGCGCCTGATGCAGCCGGTCGGTCACCGGGCCGCCGGTGCCGTCGCCGATCGTGAAGTCGCCATCGCGATCCGCGATGCGGCCTACCGGGGTCACCACCGCCGCCGTGCCGCAGGCGAACGCCTCGACCAATCGGCCGCTCTGTGCATCGGCGCGCCACTGGTCGATCGCATAGGGCTCCTCGCGCACAATCAGGCCGGCGTCGCGCACCAGGGTCAGCAGCGAATCACGGGTGATGCCCGGCAGGATCGTACCGGTCAGCGGCGGGGTCTGCAGGCTGCCGTCGGCGAAGACGAAGAACAGGTTCATGCCGCCCAGTTCTTCCACCCAGCGCCGCTCCACCGCATCGAGGAAGACGACCTGATCGCAGCCATGCGCGATCGCCTGTTTCTGCGCGATCAGGCTGGCGGCATAATTGCCGCCGCACTTGGCCGCACCGGTGCCGCCCAGTGCGGCACGGGTATGATCGCGGCTGACCCACACAGTGATCGCGCGTACCCCGCCCTTCCAATAGGCGCCGACGGACGAGGCGATGACCATGTAGAGATATTCCGCCGACGGCTTCACGCCCAGGAACACCTCCGACGCGATCATGAAAGGCCGCAGGTAGAGCGCCCCATCGCCTTCGGGAATCCAGTCGCTGTCCGCCGCGACCAGCCGCTCGATCGATTCGATGAACAGGTCGTCGGGCAGTTCCGCCATTGCCATCCGCCGTGCCGAATCGCGGAACCGCGCTGCGTTCGCCTGCGGCCGGAACAACGCGGTGCCGCCATCGGCCAGCCGATACGCCTTCATCCCCTCGAATATCTCCTGCGCATAATGCAGGACCGATGAGGCAGGATCGATCGGCAGCGGCGCCCGCGCCGTGATGTGCGCATCGTGCCACCCTGCCTGATCGGAATAGCGGATCACCGCCATGTGATCGGTGAAGACGCGTCCGAAACCCGGATCGATCAATCGCTTGGCCCGCTCCGCCGCTTCGACCGGGGCGGCATGGGGATCGTGGCGGAAGGCGGCAGGCACAAGGGCGGACATTTCGTATCGTTCTCTTATCTCATGGGGTTGCGGACGCGTAGGAGTGCGGCTTAGACGGGTCAACATGGCTGTCTCAGCACCTCTTCCCCCCGCCCAGTTCCTCCGCGAGCCCGAATTGCGCCGCGGCCTGGAACTCCTGTACTTCGGCCACAGCCACCTGAATCGCTCGATCGATCGCGATCTGGCGAGGCAAGGACTGGGCCGTGCCCATCATCGTGCCCTATATTTCATCAGCAGGAAACCCGATCTGACCGTCAGCGAGCTGTTGTCGTTGCTTGCCATTACCAAACAGTCACTTGGACGCGTACTCAACGAGCTGACGGAGCGCGATCTGGTCGAGAATCGCGCCGGTGAGCGTGATCGGCGCCAGCGCCTGCTCCGGCTGACCGATGCGGGCAAGAAGCTGGAAGGCGAGTTGTTCGATGCCTGGAAGCAGAAAATCTCAGCGGCCTACACCCATGCCGGGCCGGCGGCGGTCGCCGGCTATTGGGCGGTACTGGAAGGCATGATCCCGGAAGAAGCGATGCCGCAGGTCGAGGGGCTGCGCCGCTAGGCCAGCGGTGGCATAGCGGTGCGGGTCGATTATCGCTCCCGCGCCGCCGCCGCCATCTCGCCGTTACGCCGCGCCGATGCCGCGAGCGTTTCGATCAGCAACCGTTCCAGCGCGCGATCGGCGTCGAGGATATTCAGCCCTTCGCGCGTCGATCCGCCGGGGCTGGCGACGCGGTCGGCCAGCACCGCCGGCGGCACATCCGCCGTCACCGCCATAGCCGACGATCCGGCCAGCGTCGCCAGCGCCAATCGCCGTGCCTGTTCCTCGGGGAGGCCCAATGCCGCCCCCGCCACCGCCAGCGCATCGGCGAAGCGGAAGACGAAGCCCGGCCCGCAGCCGGCCAGCGCGGTGACGGCATCGAACGAGCCTTCATCCGCCACCCATTCGACATGCCCCAGCACCGCTGCCAGCGCCTCTGCGGCCTGCCGGACACCGGCATCGGTCGTTGGCGTGTACAACGCGGTAACGCCCTGCCCGATCGCGACCGGCAGATTGGGCATCGCGCGCACGATGGCCGCCGCCTCGATCCGCCGCGCCAGCGCCGCCACCTCGACACCTGCGAGGATCGACACCAACAGCGCCGGACGTACATCGGCAAGCAGGGGGGCGATCACATCCAGCTGCTGAGGCTTCACCGCCAGCACCAGCGTCGCCGGACGTTCGTCCGTGGGGATCGACGTGATCGATCGCACGCCGTCCGGCACGCCGCGCCCGCTGCGCGTCACCACCGTGATCGCCGCCGGGTCGAGCCCGGCGGCCAGCCATCGGCGCAACATCGCGCCGCCCATGTTGCCGCATCCGATCATCCAGAACGGACCGACGGGCATCGTGGCGGTACTCATGCCTCGCCCTGCGTTTCGACCAGTGCGGCGGCAAGCGCATCCCGGGGACTCTTTCCGCCCCACAACACGAACTGGAACACCGGATAGAAGCGCTCGCATTCCTCGATCGCCGATTCGACCAGCAGTTCGGCACCGCCTAGCGTCATCGTGCGGTCGTCGTCACCGTCGATCATCGCGGCATGGCGGAACAGCAGGACGCCCGTGGAGGACCATAATTCGAAATGGCCGATCCACAGCTGTTCGTTGACGAGGCCGATCGCCTCGTAGATCGATCCACGCCGATCCTCGGGCACCTTGATATCGGGAAACGCCAGGAACTGGAGGACGCTGTCATCCTCCCGCCAGAGCGCGCGCAACTCATAAGTCGCCCAGCTACCCTTTACCGAGGCGACGATCTCCTCGTCCTGCCGTTCATGGTCCCAGCCATGCGCGGCATAATAGGCCTCAAGCATATCGATCGGGGCGGCATCGTCATCGTCGTGTTCGGTCTGGTCGAGCATCAATGTCTAGTCGCACGGGGCGAGCCGGCTGGCAAAGGCCGACACGATCCCGTGCGATCCCTGTCAGACGGTCGGCAACGGATTGCTGGCCTTCGCCTCCAGCGCGTCGAGACGGGCGCGCAGCGTATCCACTTCGTCCCGTGCAGCGGCCGCCATCGCCTTCACCGCGTCGAATTCCTCGCGACTGACGAAATCGAGGCCGCCGATCCATTCCCGTGCACGCGATCGCGCACTGGCCTCCGCCTCCCGGCCCATGCCGGCCACCGTGCCCGCGGCACCGTTCACGAGCTTGGCGAAATCATCGAAGAAGCGGTTTTCGGATTGCATGCTGATATCCCCAGGGGCGATGAAACGCGTCGTCACGACATTTGGGACGTGACGGGCGAGGGCACAAGGGTTTCCGCCGCCGGGTTCAGCCGGTCGATGCTCCATGTCAGCACCCCGGCGAAACTGATCCAGACCAGATACGGCACCATCAGCCATGCCGCCAGTCGCCGCACGCGTGCGAACGCGAAGGTGGTGGCCATACCGATCACCAGCATCGCGGCGATCAGCCAGACCGCCGCCGACACCAGATGGGCGCCGAAGAACAGCGGCATCCACGCCAGCGACAGGCCGAACCCAAACATGAACAATCCGGTCGCCAGCCCCCGCCCCGGCGCCGGTCGCGCGGCAAGGACGATCGCCTGCGCGAGGCCGAGCAGGACATAGATCGTCGTCCAGGCCACCGGAAACACCCAGTCGGGCGGCGTCTGTGCGGGCCGGGAAAGCGCCATGTACCATGCATTGCCGCGCCCCGCCGGCGCCGACATGCCCGAGGCGAAACCGAGCAGCAGCACCAGCGGTACGGTGATCGCGCTCCATCGCAACAGGGAAGCGGTCCGGGTCGATCGAATGGCCATACCGGCCCAAATCCTGCGCCCGGCTATCGTTCCCCGGCCGAGCCGTCGCCGCGTACCGCCGCAATCAGGAATTCGACATTGCCTTCCGGCCCGGTGATCGGGCTGGGGGTGATACCCACGACCGTCCAGCCCTGTCCGGTCAGCCAGATGGCGACATCATCGCAGACCCGGGCATGGATGGCGGGGTCCCGCACCACCCCGCCCTTGCCCACCTCGCCGCGCCCCGCCTCGAACTGCGGCTTCACCAGCGCGCACAGCCGCGCATCGGTGCGTGCGAACGACAATGGCCGTTCCAGCACCTTGGCCAGCCCGATGAAGCTGGCGTCGCAGACGATCAGGTCGACGGGTTCCGGAATGTGGGTCGGCGTCAGGATGCGGGCGCTGGTCTGTTCGTGGACGATCACCCGTTCGTCCTGCCGCAGCGACCAGGCAAGCTGGTTGGTGCCGCTGTCGACCGCATAGACGCGGGCCGCGCCGCGCTGAAGCAGCACGTCGGTGAAGCCGCCGGTCGACGATCCGACATCGATCGCGACCGCACCGGCCACGTTCCAGCCGAAATGATCCAGCCCGTGTGCCAGCTTGATGCCGCCACGCGATACCCAAGGATGATCACGGCCGCGCACGTCGAGCGCGATATCGTCGGCCAGTTGCTGGCCGGGCTTGTCGACCTTGCGCGTACCCGCGAACACCAGCCCGGCCATGACGAGCGCCTGCGCCCGCGCCCGTGATTCGACGAGGCCCCGATCGACGAGCATCTGATCCACGCGCTGCTTGGCCATCGCTGCCCTATCGCGCTGCGGGCGGGCGGCGGCAAGTCCCGGCAGGGTTTGCGGCGGTGGTTCCACGGGGTAAGGCAGGGCGATGACCCGAACGATCGCCAGTGTGGCGGCAGGCGTGGCCGCTGCGGTCGCCTGTGTCCTGACCCCCCTGTCCGCCCCGGCCGAGGTCGCGGCATTCGACCTCGCCGGCCCGCGCCTGACGGTGACGGTTACCCGTGCCGGCGTGACCCTGCCGATCGCGCAGGTGCCCGATCTGGCGGCAGGGGACGAGATGCTGGTGCGCGCGGACCTGCCAGCCGACCAGGCCGCGCATTATCTGCTCGTCGTCGGCTTCCTGCGCGGCGCCACCAATCCGCCACCCAAGAAATGGTTCTTCCGCGCTGAGACCTGGAAGAAGAAGCAGCGGGACCTGCGCATCAAGGTACCCGCCGGCGCGCAACAGGCCATCGCCTTCCTCGCCCCGGAAACCGGAGGTGATTTCGGCACGCTGAGCGGGGCGGTGCGCGGCCGCCCCGGCGCGTTCGTGCGCGCGTCGCAGGACCTCAATCAGGCGGCGCTCGATCGCGCCCGGCTCGATGCCTATGTTACCGGCGTCAACCGGCGCGATGCCGAAGGCGGCACCCGGCTGGAGGAAGCGTCGCCCGCACTCGCCCGCAGCCTCGCGATCCAGCTGAAGGCGGAATGCCTGACCCGCCCCGCCGAACTTCAGGCCGGCTGCCTGACCGGCGGTCGCGAGGCACTGGTCCTGAGCGACGGGCACAGCAGTACCATGGCGGAGGCGCTGACCGGCACCCCCACCGACCTCGCTTTTCAATTGAGCGCGACGCCGCAGGGGGGGGCGGGTTATTACAGCCCCTATATCGGCGTGGTCCGCGATGTCGCCCGCATCCTCGGCGCGTTCCGCACCGCCAGTTATCAGTATATCCCGGCGCTCAACACGCATGACGGCGATCGGCTGGGCCTGCTGCTGAACGCCGCCCCCTCGTTCAACCGGCCGCAATCGGTGATCGTCGCGGCGCTGCCGCCGGTCGGCCCCGCCTCGTTGCCGCCGTTACGGGCGACATCGCCCGCGGCGGCGCAGTGTCTGGCCCGACCGGGGCTGGTGCTGCCGGTCGAGGGAGCACCGCTGATCTATGCGACCCGCTATGCGCGCGACATGGCGCTTCGTGTCGCGGGGCGCGATGGACAGGAAATCGACATGCCCGTCGTCGCCGATGCCGAACGCGGCGGCTTCGTCGTCCGGGAACCGGTGCCGCGATCGATCGCGTTCGAACAGGAATTGACCGGGCGGCTGCATGGACGATGGGGCTTCACACCGTTCGACGGTCCTCGCTTTCGCCTGCAAGGTCCGCAGGACGCCGCATGGCGCGCCGCAGAGGGTACGTCCCTGGTCGCGGGCCGTGACAATGCGGTCGAACTGACGGGCGCAGCCTCCGCCTGCATCGAGGCGATGGAGTTACGCCTGCCCGGTGGCGGTGTTCGCGCCGTGACGTGGGAGGCGCGCGGGGCGAACCGCGTGTCGGCCAAACTGCCGCTTGCCGATGTACCCCCGGGGGCGGTCACGCTGCGGATCGGCCGATACGGCGTCGCCGACCCGCTCGACCTGCCGCTGCGGGCCTATACGGAGGCCGGACGGATCGACGGGTTGACGCTTCATGCCGGCGATCGGGCCGGAACGCTCGCGGGGGCGCGGCTCGACACGGTCGCATCGCTGACGGTCGAGGGCATTGTCTTCACGCCGGGTGCGCTGGCGCGGGTCGACGGTGGCGACCGGCTGACGATGACGGCGGCGGCACCGTTGTCGCTGGCGGCGGGCGAGACGCGTGGCGCGACCGTGACGCTGGCCGATGGCCGCACCGTGGCTACCCGGCTGCGCGTCGCGCCCGCCCGGCCGGCGGCGACGTTGCTGACGCGCAGCGTGACGTCGGCACTCCCGCCCGCCCCCGTATCGATCACGCTGCCGGAGGGTGTCGTCGCGGCGGGTGACCGGCTCACCTTTTCATTCCGGGCCATCGGAACGACGCGGTTCACCGCCGCAGATCGGATCGAGGTCGGCAGCGACGATGCGAGCGCCAGGACCGCCGTGACGCTGCAGGATGCGCAGGTCGGGGTTGCCGCGATCACGCCTGCCACCGCGCTCGGCGCGTCGGCGGCGGGGCCGCTGCGGTTTCGCCCGGTGCAGGGCGATGTCGCCGGCGACTGGCAACCTTTGGCGACGTTGGTCAGGGTGCCGGTGTTGACCGCGCTGACCTGCTCCGACGTCTGCACGCTTACGGGTCGCGACCTGTTCCTGCTCGCCGGTGTCGCCGACCGGATGGTGCCCGAAGGGTTCACCGGCGACCGCCTCACCTTTTCCCCGCCCGCCGGCGGTGGCCCGGTCCCGGTCCGCCTGCGCGATGCGCCGGGGTCTACCGCCACGCTTGCCCTTCCCCGCCCCGGAGCGACGTCATGACCGATACCCCGCCCGAGATCACGACGATCGGCTCCCGCATCGCCTATCGCAACCGGTGGCTTCAGGTCCGTGAGGATGAGGTGCAGCGCGCCGACGGATCGCGGGGCATCTACGGCGTCGTCGAGAAACCCGATTTCGCGGTGATCGTGCCGGTCGAGGCGGACGGATCGCTCCATTTGGTCGAACAATATCGCTATCCGGTCGGCGGTCGTTACTGGGAATTGCCGCAAGGCGCATGGGAACAGGCGCCCGAAGCCGATCCGATCGATCTCGCCCGGGGTGAACTGCGCGAGGAGACCGGGCTGGTCGCGGGGCGGATGGTGCATCTCGGCCATCTGTTCCTAGCCGCCGGCTTCGCGAACCAAGGTTATCATGTCTTCCTGGCAGAAAATCTGACCCGCACCGACACCGCGCTGGAGGTCGAGGAACAGGGCCTCGTCACCCGTGCCTTTCCGCGTGCCGAGGTGATCGACATGATCCGCAGCGGCCGGATCAAGGACGCGACCACGGTCGCCGCCTTGTCGCTCGTCGATCTCCACCGGCCGATCTGACGCAGACAAAAAAAGACCGGGTCGAAACCCGGTCATGAAAGTTTTTAGGAGAGGATGCCTGAAAGGCCTGATCCTGTTAACCCGGCCCTATACCGCAAACAATTGCGTTTAACGCTATCATGGATGCAGAATTTGCAATCGTTATCCCAGCAACGCATCGATGCCGGTCAGTTCGTCCGTCGTCAGCGCAGGGGCATTGACGGCATCGAGTAGCTGATCCAGCTGTTCCAGCGTGCGCGCGCCGATCAGGGCGGAGGTGACCCGTGGGTCGCGCAGCACCCACGCCACCGCCATCTGCGCCAGACTTTGCCCGCGGGCCTGCGCGATCGTGTTCAGTCCCCGCAGCTTGCCCAGCACCGCGTCGGTCAGCCGGTCGGGTGTCAGCGTGCGCGCCTTGGCCAGCCGCGTGCCTGCCGCCGGTGCGCCGCCATCGAGATACTTGTCGGTCAGCAGCCCTTGCGCCAGCGGGGAGAACACGATGCAGCCGCTGCCCGTCTGCGCCAGCGTATCGAGCAGACCATTCTCGATCGTGCGTTCCAGCATCGAATAGCGCGGCTGGTGGATCAGCAGGGGGATGCGTTCCTCCGCCAGGATCGCCGCGATCCGCGCCGTCGCATCGGGCGTATAGTTCGAGACGCCGACATACAGCGCCTTGCCCTGCCGGTGCAGATGCGCCAGCGCGCCGGCGGTTTCCTCCAGCGGGGTGGTCGCATCCATGCGGTGCGAATAGAAGATGTCGACATAATCGAGACCCATCCGCTTCAGGCTCTGCTCGGCGCTGGCGATCACATATTTGCGGCTGCCCGACGGCCCGCCATAAGGCCCCGGCCACATGTCATACCCCGCCTTGGACGAGATCAGCAGTTCGTCGCGATACGGCGCGAAATCCTGCGCCATCCAGCGTCCGAAATTCTCCTCCGCAGAGCCGTAGGGCGGGCCGTAATTGTTCGCGAGATCGAAATGCGTCACCCCCCGGTCGAAGGCACGGCGCAGCAGCGCCCGCCCCGTTTCGAACACGTCCTGCCCGCCGAAATTCTGCCACAGCCCCAGCGAGATGGCCGGCAGGTCGAGCCCGCTGCGCCCGCACCGGCGATACGGCATCCGTCCGTCATATCGGTGGGCATCGGGCTGATAGGGCATAGCTTTTCCTCGTGATGATTTCGACACGGCTAGGAATTGCAGGCCGCGCGGTCAACGCGTAGTGGGCGGGCGGAGGGGTTTTGTATGACATTCGACGCATCCGATCATCCGCACCGGCGGCGAAACCTGCTGACCGGCGAATGGGTGCTGGTCTCGCCCCATCGCGCCAAGCGGCCATGGCAGGGCGAGGAGGCCCCACCCGCCGCCCCGCGCGGGCCGACCTACGATCCGAACTGCTATCTCTGCCCCGGCAACGTCCGCACGGGTGGCGAACGCAATCCCGATTACGCCAGCACCTTCGTCTTCCCCAACGACTTCGCCGCCCTATTGCCGAATACGCCCGCCCCGGTCGACGATCCGCTGTTTCCCGCACAGGGGGCCAGTGGCGAGGCACGGGTGATCTGTTTCTCCCCCGATCATTCGCGGACCCTGCCCGAACTGACCGACGCCGAACGCCGGGTGATAGTCGACACCTGGGCCGATCAGTCCGCCGAACTCGGCGCTCGCTGGGCGCATGTCCAGCTCTTCGAGAACAAGGGCGCGATGATGGGCTGTTCCAGCCCGCATCCGCACGGCCAGGTATGGGCCGGCGATTTCGTCCCCGCGCATGTTGCACGTGAGGACGAAGGACAGCGCGCCTGGCTGGCCGAGCACGGCACCGTCCTGCTCGATGCCGTCGCCGAGCGGGAGGCCGGTGGCGAGCGCGAGGTGGAGTCGAACGACCATTGGCTCGCGATCGTGCCGTGGTGGGCGGCGTGGCCGTTCGAGACGCTGATCATCGCACGCGATCCCGTCGTGCGGATGGAGGATCTGTCGGATGCGGCACGCGATGCGCTGGCCAGCCTGCTTGGCCGGCTGATGGCGCGGTACGACAACCTGTTCGCGACCAGCTTTCCCTATTCCTTCGGGTGGCATGGCTGCCCGCACGGCACCGCCGACACCGCGCCGTGGCGGTTGCACGCGCATGTCTTCCCGCCCCTGCTGCGGTCGGCGACGGTGCGCAAGTTCATGGTCGGGTTCGAGATGCTGGGCGAACCCCAGCGCGACCTGACGCCCGAGCAGGCCGCCGAACGGCTGCGCGCGGCAAGCCCCCTATTGGAGAAACGTGCATGACCGACCTCGCCGCCCGCCTGTCCGCCGGCTTCGCCGCTGCCTTTGACGGGTCGCCCGACGGCGTCGTCCGCGCGCCCGGCCGCGTCAACATCATCGGCGAGCATACCGACTACAACGATGGTTTTGTCCTGCCCTGCGCGATCCCCGTCGAGACGCGGATCGCGTGGCGCGCCCGCCCCGACACGACCGTCCGCGTCGTCGCGATCGAATTCGCCAACGAGCAGGACGAGTTCGACGTCGCACAGCCGATCGAGCATGCCCCCGATGGCGGCTGGCGCGATTATGTGCGCGCCATGATCGCGACGCTGGTGAAGGAGGGCCGTACGCTGCGCGGCGCCGATCTCGCCATCGTCGGTGACATTCCGCGCGGCGCGGGGCTGTCGTCGTCCGCCTCGCTGGAGGTGGCGGTCGGCCACGCGATGTTCGCCGTGCTGGGTGAAACGCCCGACGCCACCAGGATCGCTGTGCAGGCGCAGACCGCCGAGAACGATTTCGTCGGCATGAAGTGCGGGGTGATGGACCAGCTCGCCTCGGCCGCCAGCGTCGCCGATGCCGCACTGCTGATCGACTGCCGCTCGCTGGAGACGCGGGCGATCCCGATCCCCGCCGGCACTGCGATCGTCATTATCCATTCGGGCGTCGTCCGCGGTCTGGTGGAAGGGCACTACAACCGCCGCCGCGCCGAATGCGAGGAAGCCGCCCGTATCCTCGGCGTCTCCAAGCTGCGCGATGCGACGCTGGACATGATCGCCGCGGCCGGGCTGACCGGCGACGTGCTGGCCCGCGCCCGCCACGTCGTGACCGAGGACGACCGCGTGATCGCGGCCGCCGAGGCGCTGGCATCGGACGACCTGCGCACGATGGGCCGGCTGATGGCGGAAAGCCACGCGTCGATGCGCGACGATTTCCAGGTCACCGTCCCCAAGGTCGACGAACTCGCCGCCACCGCGCACGAACTGATCGCGACGCTGTGCGATGGCCAGGGTGGCGCACGCATGACCGGCGGTGGTTTCGGCGGCGCGGTCGTCGCGCTGATGCCCGAAAGCGGCGTCGAGGCGGTGACCGCCGGTATCCGCGAACGCTACCGCACGCCGGCGGGCGAGGAACCGGAGATCATGGTCGCGCGGGCCGTGGCGGGAGCGGGCAAGGTCGACTAGCACCGCGATGCCGCCCCCTGCCGCGCCGGACATGCCGCCTGCCTTCTACGATCGCCCCGTCCTCGATCTTGCCCGTGCGCTGATCGGGTGCCGGCTGCTCGTGGACGGGGTCGGTGGCACGATCGTCGAGACGGAGGCGTATCATGCCGGGGATGCCGCGTCGCACAGCCATGCCGGGATCACCCCGCGTACCGCCACGATGTTCGGTCCGCCCGGCTGCGCCTATGTCTATCGCAGCTACGGCCTGCACTGGTGCATGAACATCGTCGGCGGTCGCGAACCCGGCGCGGCGGTGCTGCTGCGCGCGATCGAACCGGTCGAGGGATTGGCGATCATGGCGACGCGGCGCGGCACCGTCGACCCACGCCTGCTCTGCGCGGGGCCGGGTCGCCTGTGCCAGGCGCTGGGCATCACCGCCGCGCTGGACGGCCAGCCGCTCGACGCCCCGCCTTTCACGCTGTTGCCACGGGTGGAGGAGCCAGACCTTCAGGTCGGTCCCCGCATCGGCATCACCCGCGCCGCCGCCGAGCCGTGGCGCTTCGGGCTTGGTGGCTCCCGTTTTCTCAGCAAGCCGTTTCGACGGATCGACTGACGGGCCCTTCATCCCTGCCCCATCCTCCCCTAAGCGCCGGGGCATGATCGATTTTCGCGTCGCACCCCTCCTGCTGACCTGCTGTTCCGCCGGGGCGCTTGCGCAGACAGCGCTCGACACGCTGCCGCCGGAGATCATCGTTACCGGTCGAGGTCTCGCTGACCGGCCCGGCGATCGCGCGTTCGATGTCGTCGAGATCGATCGCACGCGGATCGAGGCCAATGCCGCGAACCGGCTCGAAAGCGTTCTTGCCGATGTCGCCGGGCTGCAGCAGTTCCGCCGGTCGGACAGCCGCACCGCCAATCCGACCAGCCAGGGCATCACCCTGCGCGGCCTTGGCGGCAACGCTGCCAGCCGGGCGCTGCTGATCCTCGACGGGGTACCGCAGGCCGATCCGTTCGGCGGCTGGGTGGCATTTCCCGCTTATGCCACCGACCGGATAGGCCGCATCCGCGTGACGCGTGGTGGCGGCAGCGGCTTCTATGGTCCGGGCGCCCTGGCAGGAACGATCGAACTGGACAGCGCGACGCCCGACCAGCTCGCGCCGCTGGCCGGCAACGTGGCCTATGGCAGTCGCGACTCGATCGATGCGCAGGCGTCGGCGGCGCTGGTCCGGCCGGGCGGGTTCGCGGTGCTGTCGGGTGCCTATACGCGCGGCGACGGGTTCACCCCGATCGTCGCGGCGAACCGGGGGCCGGTCGATCGGCCCGCCCCCTATGAACAGGCATCCGGCGCGCTGCGTACCGTCGTCGCGCTGGCGCCGCAGACCGAGTTGCAGGCGAACGTCGCCGCCTTCACCGACACGCGCGATCGCGGCACGCCGTTCACCGCCAACCGGTCGGAGGGGGCGGATGCCAGCCTGCGCCTGGTTGGCCGTGGCCGCTGGGGCTGGTCGGCGCTCGGATATGTTCAGAGCCGCGCCTTCGCCTCCAGCTTCGCCAGCGTGAACGCCGCCCGGACGACCGCGACGCAGACGCTGGACCAGTACAACACCCCCGCCACCGGCCTTGGCGCGCGGGTGGAGGTGGCGCCGCCGCTGGGCGAGGCGATCCGGTTGCGGCTGGGGGCGGACCTGCGCCGCGTGGCGGGACGCACGCAGGAGAACTTCACCTTCGTGGCCGGCGGCCCGACCCGCCGCCGCGTCGCGGGCGGGCACAACGTGACCGGCGGCCTGTTCGCCGACGGCAGCGTCGAGTCGGGGGCGCTCACCCTGTCGCTCGGCGGCCGGATCGACCGGTGGCGGATCGCCGGCGGCTTCCTGCGCGAACAGACGCTGGCGACCGGCGCCGCGATCACCGACCTGTCTTTCAGGGATCGACGTGGCACGGAGGCGACCGGGCGTGTCGGCCTCGCCTGGCAGATCGCGGGGCCGGTGACGCTGCGTACCGCCGCCTATCGCGGCTGGCGACTGCCGACGCTCAACGAACTCTATCGCCCGTTCCGGGTCGGGGCGGATGCGACCGCCGCTGACGCCACCCTGTCACCGGAGCGCCTGTCCGGGGTGGAGGGCGGCATCACCCTCACGCCGACCGGATCGACCAGCATCGCCGCGACCTGGTTTCACAACGTGATGGACGACGCGATCGCCAACGTCACCGCCGGCACCGGTCCCGGCAGCTTTCCGCTGGTCGGCTTCGTGGCGGCGGGCGGCGTGTACCGCGTCCGCGCCAATCTGGACGGCATCCGCTCGAACGGGCTGGAGGTAGATGCGACATGGCGCCCCGGCCCGGTCGGAGTGCGCGCATCCTGGTCGCATGTCGATGCGCGGGTGCGGGCGGACGGTGCCGCCGCCCCGCTCGACGGACTGCGCCCGGCGCAGACGCCGCGCGATCAGGTGTCGGCGACGGTCGACGGCCGCTATCGCGGGGCCGCCGCCGCCGTCACCCTCCGCCATGTCGCCCGCCAGTTCGAGGACGACCAGAACCGCCGGACGCTGGCCCCCGCCACGACGGTCGACGCCTATGTCGCGGTCCCGCTGAACGCCGCCCTCGCGATCGAGGGCCGCGCGGAGAACCTGACCGGTGCACGGGTCGAGGCGGGGATCAGCGGTGCCGATATCGTCGAACGCGCCACGCCGCGCACCCTGTGGCTGGGCCTGCGTTACCGTCCATGACAGGCTGGTCGGGTCGAAAGGGATCGGGCATGACGGCGTCATGATGCAGCTTGCCGGCCTGTTCACCTATCCCGTCAAAAGCCTGCGCGGCCATGCGGTCGACGACGCGATGCTGGAACCGTGCGGGCTGGCGGGCGACCGCCGGTGGATGCTGGTCGATCCGGACGGTCACTTCATCACTCGGCGACAGGTGCCCGCGATGACCGCCTTGTCCGTGGAAACCACGGCGGACGGCCTGATCCTCCGCCACCCCGACCATGGCGATTGTCGCGTGACCACCCCCGATGCCGCCGCGCCGGTGATCGACGGTCGTGTGTGGAAGGACGAACTGCCGGTCCGCCTCGGCAACCCGCAGGCGGACGGCTTTCTCGCCGCGATCCTCGACCGGCCTGTCCAGCTGGCGTGGCAGCACGATCCGCGCCGCCGCCCCATCGCGCCCGCCCATGCCCGTCCGGGCGAGCATGTCAGCCTTGCCGACGGTTTTCCGCTACTGGTGACGACCGAAGCGTCGCTTGCCGCGCTGAACGAGCGGCTGGCGGTGGCCGTACCCATGGCGCGGTTCCGTCCCAACCTGGTGATCGCGGGGGCAACGCCATGGGCGGAGGATCACTGGCGGCGGATCAGGATCGGCAATGTCGAACTCCGTCTCGCCCGCCCATGCGCGCGCTGCATCGTCGTGACGCAGCAACCCGATACCGGCGAGCGGCTGGAGGGCAACGAGCCACTGACGACGTTGCGCGCCATGGGCCATGCCACCACGGCAGGGATCATGTTCGGCCAGAACGCGGTCCCCGAACGCCTGGGCATGGTGCGGATCGGCGATCCCGTCGAGGTTATCGAAACCGGTAATGGGCTTGGCTGATCGGTCCCATGAAGGATACCCCCATGAAACTGCTTCCTGCGCTCCTGCTGTCCACGCTCGCCCCCCTGCCCGCCATCGCGCAGGTGCCGACCGCCGCCGCTACCACCGCCACCAGTGCCGATGCGCGGTTCGATGCGCTGGCGACGGCGGAATACCGGTGGCGTCGATCGCTGTCGGGCACCGATGAGAACACCCCCCGGAACCAGCGTCGCGGCCTGCCCGATGTCGGCCCCGCGATGCAGGCGATCAAGACGAAGCGGTGGACCGAGACGCTGGCTGCGCTCGCCGCGATCGATCCGGGCACGCTGTCGCCGGCGGCTCGCGACAACTACGCCGTCTATCGCGGCCAGATCGAGGCGCTGCTCGCCGAACAGCGCTTCCGCGATTACGAAAAGCCGCTGAACGCCGATAGCAGCTTCTGGGGCGACCTCGGCTACCTCACCCGCGCGACCTATCGGACCGAGGAGGATTATCGCGGCTATCTGCGTATCCTCGCCGAGTTACCGCGTTATTTCGACCAGAATGTCGCCAACATGCGCGCCGGCCTGAAGCGCGGCTTCACCCCGCCACGAGTGACGTTGCAAGGCCGCGATGTCGGTGTCGCGGCGGTGGCGAAGGCTGGCGGCGACACCTCCACCTTCTACGCGCCGTTCAGGACGATGCCCGCCAACATCCCGGTCGCGACGCAGGCGGCGCTGCGGGCAGAGGCGTTGCGGGTGATCGCCGGTGCGGTGGTCCCCGCCCATGCATCGCTGCTCGCCTTCCTGCGCAACGAATACATCCCTGCTGCCCGGACCGGACTGGCGGCATACGACCTGCCGGATGGTCGCGCCTATTACGCGTCCAAGATCGCCGAATACGTCACCCGCGACCAGTCGGCCGATCAGATCCATGCGATCGGCCTGACCGAGGTCGCCAGGATCCGCACCCGGATGGGCGAGGTGATGAAGCAGGTGGCATGGCAGGGCGATCTGCCCGGTTTCCTCACGTTCCTGCGGACCGATCCGCAATTCTATGTGAAGACGCCGCAGGCGCTGCTCGACCGCGCGGCGTGGACCGCCAAGGAATTCGACGGCAAGGCCGCGCGCTGGTTCGGCCGCCTGCCCCGCGGGCGCTTCGCGATCGAACCGGTACCGGCGGAAATCGCCCCTTATTACACCGCCGGTCGCGGCGGTTCCGGCGTCTATCTGGTCAATACCTGGAACCTGCCGGCACGCCCGCTCTACTCGTTGCCCGCGCTGACGCTGCACGAAAGCGCGCCCGGCCATGCGTGGCAGATGTCGTTCTCTGCGGAACTGGACGACCTGCCCGCCTATCGCCGCAACACCTATATCTCGGCCTATGGCGAGGGCTGGGCGCTGTATTGCGAGGCGCTGGGCGAGGACATGGGGCTGTACCACACTCCCTATGAGACGTTCGGGATGCTCAGTTACCAGATGTGGCGCGCCGCCCGATTGGTGGTCGACACCGGCGTCCATGCCAAGGGCTGGTCGCGCGAACGGGCGCAGGCTTTCCTGCACGACAACACCGCGCTTTCCGATCACGAGATCACGACCGAGGTCGATCGCTACATTTCGTGGCCGGGCCAGGCCCTCAGCTATTACATGGGCGAGCTGACCTTCCTCGCCGGACGGGCGAAGGCGGAAAAGGCGCTGGGCACGAAATTCGATATCCGCGCCTTCCACGATGCCATGCTGTCGCTGGGATCGGTGCCGTTGCCGATGGTGGACGCCCGCGTCGACCGCTTCATCGCCGATGGCGGCAAGGGCCCCTACCCGCTGTCATGATCCGCCGGTCAGCGTAGTCCGTAATCGCTGGCGATCCGGCGATACAAGGCGAGGAACTCGTTACCCTCATATTGGCCGCCGACGCCGTAGGTGCGGCGGCGTTGCGCTGCGGGTACGCCGTCGCCGGGCGCCTCGGCCGAATTCAGCCCCTGCGCGATCAGGTTGGGGCGTGGCCCCTCGCCGGCATTGCGGCCACCGCGATCGAAGATCGCTTCCTGATGGCGGGTCGGTTCCCAGATGAAGCTGCCCCAGCCCTGCCCGTTCGGCAGATCGTGGACCAGATCGTTCACATATCGCTTGCGGCTGGAATATTCGGCGACGAGCAGCCCGAGATCGGGATAGCGGCGGCAGAATTCGGTGAAGCTGCGCGCCCAGTCGCCCTCCGCCGCCTGCTGGTAGCAGGACAGGCCGATCGCATCGAACCGCACGTCGCGGGCGCGGAGCGCGTCGGTCCAGTCGCGCAGGATCGGCCAATGCCGGCCGAGGTGATTGTGCAGCACGATCCGGGTCCCCGGCGCGGCCACGCGTGCCCCGGCGATCCCCGCTTTCAGCAACGCCGCGAAGCCGTCGAACCCGCCGACCCGACCGGGATCGAGATGCGTCTTGTCCGTCACTGGATTACCGGTCGGCCGGGTCAGCGGCACCCGTCCTTCCGGCCACATCATGCCGAACGTCGTCTCGTTGCCGACGACGACCATGTCCGGGGCCGCCCCCGCCGCGACGAGCGCGGCGACCGTGCGCCGGCTGTACGCCTCGACCGCGGCGGCCAGCGCGGCCGGCGACATCGTCGCCCAGGCGGCGGGCTTCACCTGCTTCTGGGGATCGGCCCAGTCGTCGCTGAAGTGCAGGCTCAGCGTGAAATCGAACCCCGCCGCCTTGACCCGCCGCCCCAGCGCCACCGTCCGTTCCAGTCCCGCCCACCGGGCCGCCGGCGCATCGGCGGAATAGCCACCGGCGGCGGCGGGATCGACGAAGGTCCGGACCTTGATCGCGTTGAACCCGATCCGCCGCAGCAGCGCGAGCAGGTCCCACGTCTTCCCCTCGTAACGATAGGTCGCGCCCGCCGCCTCGTCTTCCGGCAACCACGATATGTCCGCGCCGAGCAGATAGGGGCGCGGTCGCCCGGCCGCTGGCTTGGCCCCTGCCCCTGCCCCTGCCGCCGCCGATGGCAGGGCAAGCCCGGCAACGGTGCCGAGACCGCCCGCCACGAAGCCGCGTCGATCGATCCATGAGATATGGTCAGACATTCCGCTCTCCTTTGTCGCCGATCATGCCCGACAAAAAGGACAGGTCAACTCACCTTTTGAATATCATTATCGAATGTTGATACGCTGCTTCGGTTAGAAGCTGCGTGAGACGGTGAGGCCATAAGTGCGCGGATCGCCCGGCTGGCCAACGATCAGGCCCGTGCTGCCCGACTGAGTGGCGAGCAGTTCGTAATAATCCTTGTTGAACGCGTTGCGCAGCCAGAGGAACGCGTTCCAGCTCCGCTCCGCCCGAAAGCCGAGGCGGAAATTGGACAGCGCATAACCCTTGATGTCGGTATAGGCCGACCGCGACGGGTTGGACGAGTATTTGGACCGATAGCTGCCATCATAGCCAAGGTAGAAGCGGCCATCGAGCCCCGCCACCTGCGCAGGAACGCCATATTCCGCACCGTAGGAGAAGGCCCATTTCGACACGCCGGGCAACCACTGGCCGGAGATGTCGCAATTGTCCGGGCTGGGTCCGGGCGTCCCGGCCGCCGCCGGCCGTTGCCCCGCCGTCAACGCCGTGCCGCCGGACAGTTCGGGCGGGCACGGCGCATCGACGAAGCGGACATACTTCGCGTCGGTGAAGGCGGCGTTGGCGTACAGGTTCAACCGGTCAACCGGGCGGAATGCGCTGTCGATCTCCAGCCCGCGCGTCCGGACCTTGCCGGCATTGGCCAGGTAACCGCGCAGCACACCCACCTGATTGTTGGTAACGGTGGCCTGATAATCCTCGATCTCCGTCCAGAAGCCGGCGAAGTTCACCGTCGCGCGGCGATCGGCAAACTGCGTCTTCAGGCCCAGTTCGAAATGGTTGACCTTTTCGGGCTTCACCCGTGCCACCGACAATGCCGGGTTGCCATCCAGCCCGTTGGGCAGGCCCGACAGGTTGATGCCGCCCGATTTGTAGCTGCGCGCATAGGTGGCGTAATAATGCACATCGTCGGTGATGTCGTAGGCGACGGTCAGGTCGCCCGAGACGTTCCAGTTATCGAACTGCGGCCGATAGCTTTGCGGCGCCAGCACGCCGCGCTGGTCTGCGGTCAGGTTGGTGCTACCCGCGCCATTGGTGACGACCGATACATAGGAGCCGTCTTTCTTGTCGTAATTGACGCGCAGGCCCGGCGAGATCGACAGCCGTTCTTCGGGATGCCAGGTCAGCTTGCCGAACACCGCGGCGGACGTGTTGACGAAGCCGATCGTGTTGCGCGCGGTCAGTCCATCCAGTGTCGCCGGATTGCGCCCGGCCGTGCTGGTCGGGTTGAGCAGGAAGGCGCTGGCCGCCGGACCTTGCACCTGCAGCCCCTGCGTATCGATCGTCTGGCGGAAATAGAACAGGCCACCGACATAATCGATCGCGCGGTCGCCGTTCGATGCGATCCGCAGTTCCTGGCTCACCTGCCGCTGCTGCGACGGGTTGGCGGAAACGGTGGTGACCGGTAACCCGATGAAATCGCGGTCGTTCGACGGATCCCAGTTCCAGAACCGCCACGCGCTGACCGACGTCAGCGTCGCCCCGCCCAGATCCCAGTTGGCGAGCAGCGACAGCCCGCCCAGTTCCTGTTTCGCGCGCAGGTCAGTATCGACATCGGTCACCCGGTCGAACGCGTTGGTCGATGGCACGGCATAGCCCTGCGCTGCGGCGAGGGCGGCATATTGGCGGATCACCGGCCGCTGCGTCGCGCCGGTACGGGCGTAATATTGCACGCAGCAGTTCGGATTCTGCCGATTATAATCGGCGAACAGCGTCAGATCGAGGCTGGGCGATGCCTTCCACAGGATCTGGGACCGCAGGCTCAGATTGTCCTGGCTGTTCTGATATTCGTCCTGCCGGACGTTGTAGATGGTGCCGCGACGCGTAGTGACCGACGTCGACAGGCGGATCGCCACCTTGTCGTCGACCAGCGGGCCGGAAACGGACGCCTTGCCCTGAAAGAAATCGAGATTGCCGCCGGTCAGCTCGACCCGCGCCTCCGGCGTGAAGCTGGGTTTGCGCGTCGTCACGTTGATCGCGCCGGCCGTGGTGTTCTTGCCGTACAGCGTGCCCTGCGGCCCGCGCAGCACCTCGATCCGTTCGGTATCGGTGAAGTCAAACGTCGCCGACGCGATCCGGCTGTAATAGACCTGATCGACATAGATGCCGACGCCCTGCTCGATCCCGTCGTTGGTCAGGCCGAACGGCGCGCCGAGTCCGCGGATATTGGCGGCCGAATTGCGCGGGTTGGTCGAATAGAATTGCAGCGACGGCTGCAATTGCGTCAGCCGGCTGACATTGTAGGTGCCGGTTTCCGCCAGCGCCGTGCCCCCGATCACGGATATCGCGATCGGCACCTTCTGCACCGTCTCGGTCCGCCGGCGCGCGGTGACGACGATGTCGCCCCCCGCCGATGTCGCGGCGGGGCCGCTGCGCCCGGTCGCCTCCGCCTGCTCATCGGCAGCGGGTGGCGAACCGGCCTGCGGCTCCGCAGCGGGCGTGGCGGCCTGCAGGGCCAGCAACAGGACAAGCGTCGACGTCATGAGAAATCCCCTTTCCCCTAAACTCCATCAAATCGGAGGACTTTCAATCGACGTCGCGCTTGGGATCGGCAAAGCCCAGCTTCATCCTGCTCGAACGGGGCGATAAATTTTCTGTCCGCCCCCTCTTGAAGCCGGTTCGGCCCTACCCAGATTGCCGACCGCACGGGGCCGAAACCGGACCGTGCGACCGGCGCCGCGCAGTGGTGGGCGCCTTGCTACAACTCGCTCGACAGAGGATTTGACATGCGTATCGACCTGACCCCCTATCGCCGCTCGACGATCGGCTTCGACCGACTGTTCGACCTGCTGGAAACCAATGCCCGCAGTTCTGGCCCGGAAAACTATCCCCCGTTCAATCTCGAACGCCTTGGTGACGATCGCTATCGCATCACGCTGGCCGTGGCCGGTTTCGGTCGCGACGAGATCGAGATCACCGCGCAGCAGAACCTGCTGCTCGTCGTCGGCCGCAAGGATGAAAAGCAGCCGGGCGCGCAGTTCCTGCACGTCGGCATCGCCAACCGCTCGTTCGAGCGCCGCTTCGAGATTGCGGACTTTGTGTTCGTCGAGGATGCGCGGCTCAACGACGGGCTGCTCGTGATCGATCTGGTCCGCGAGGTGCCCGAGGCGATGAAGCCCAAGACCATCGCGATCAAGACCGGCACCCCGCTGGCAGCGGTCGACACCGCCAGTGGCACGACGATCGACCCCGAAGCGGCATAACCCCGGACACCCCCTCCCCACGCGGGGAGGGGGGTTTGTCTTATACCAGCCGGCTCTGTTTCACGGCGGCGCCGATGAAGCTGGCGAACAGCGGATGCGGGTCGAACGGCTTGGATTTCAGCTCCGGATGGAACTGCACGCCGACGAACCACGGATGGTCGGGCCGTTCGACGATTTCCGGCAACATCCCGTCCGGCGACATACCGCTGAAGACGAGGCCGCCCGCCTCCAGCGCCTCGCGGTAATGGGTGTTGACCTCGTAGCGATGGCGATGCCGTTCGGAGATCGCGGTGCCGCCATAGATCGAGGCGACCACCGAATTGCCCGTCAGCGTCGCATCATAGGCACCGAGCCGCATCGTGCCGCCCATGTCCCCCTGCTCTTCGCGCTTCTCCAGCCCGTCACGCCCCATCCATTCGGTGATCAGGCCGACCACCGGTTCGTCGGTCGGGCCGAACTCGGTCGATGAGGCATTGGCGATTCCGGCCAGATCGCGCGCACCTTCGATGCAGGCCATCTGCATCCCGAAACAGATGCCGAAATACGGCACCTGCCGTTCGCGGGCGAAGCGGACGCTGGCGATCTTGCCCTCCGCGCCACGCTCGCCGAACGCACCGGGGACCAGGATCGCGTGGCACGGCTCCAGATGCGCGGCGATCGCCGCCTGATCGTCGCCCTCGAACAGCTCGGCGTCGATCCACCGGACGTTCACCTTCACGCGGTTGGCGATCCCGCCATGGACCAGCGCCTCGTTCAGCGACTTGTAGGCATCCTGCAGCCCGACATATTTGCCGACCACGCCGACCGTCACCTCACCCTCCGGATTGAACAGCCGGTCGACGATCTCGGACCAGCGCGACAGGTCGGGGGCGGCGCCGGGTTCGATCCCGAAGGCGCGCAGCACCTCCTCGTCCAGGCCTTCGGCGTGATATTGCAGCGGCACCGCGTAGATGCTCTTCGCATCCAGCGCCGGGATGACGGCGGAGGCGGGCACGTTGCAGAACAGCGCGATCTTGGCGCGTTCCGACGGCGGCAGCGGCTGTTCGCAGCGGCATACCAGCACATCCGGCGCGACGCCCAGCGCGGCGATTTCCCGCACCGAATGCTGCGTCGGCTTGGTCTTCAGTTCCCCCGCCGCCGCGATGTAGGGCACCAGCGTGACGTGGATCGAGATCGACTGGCCGCGGCCGAGTTCGTTCTTCAACTGGCGGATCGATTCGATGAAGGGCAGCGACTCGATATCGCCCACCGTGCCGCCGATCTCGCACAGTACGAAATCGAGGTCGTCGACATCGGCCCGCGCGAACGCCTTGATCGCATCGGTCACGTGCGGGATCACCTGCACGGTCGCGCCCAGATAATCGCCGCGCCGTTCCCGCGTGATGACCTGATGATAGATCCGGCCGGAGGTGACGTTGTCCGACTGGTGCGCCGCGACGCCGGTGAACCGCTCGTAATGACCCAGGTCGAGATCGGTTTCGGCCCCGTCGTCGGTCACATAGACCTCGCCGTGCTGATAGGGGCTCATCGTGCCCGGATCGACGTTCAGATAGGGATCGAACTTCCGGATCCGGACCTTGTAGCCGCGCGCCTGCAACAGCGCCGCGAGGGAGGCCGCCATGAGGCCCTTGCCGAGCGACGAGACCACGCCCCCGGTGATGAATATGTACCGTGCCATGGGAGGAATCGCCTAGCGTGGATAGGGCACGCGCGACAAGCACCCGCGACCGGCGCAGGTGCCTTTAACGCGGCGAATGGAACTTAATTGGCGAGCGGAACCGACGAATTGTCGGCCGGGCTGCCCGGCCCGACCTGCACCGGCTTGCCGGCGCCGGTGGTGACGGTGCCGTCAGCCGGCGTGTTGGGGACGGCGTTGTTCTGCGGCGCGGGCGCGGTCTGCGGCGCGGGCGTGCGCGCCAGCGAGGTATCGATCGACTCGACCTTGCGCGTCGCGGCATAGACCGCCAGCACGATCGAGAAGACGACGAAGATGCTCGCCAGTACCGACGTCGCCCGGCTGAGGAAGTTGGCGGCGCCGCGTGCGGACATCAGGCCGGAGGGGCTGCCGCCCATGCCGAGCCCGCCACCCTCGGATCGCTGCATCAGGATCACCGTCACCAGGGCAGCGGCGACGATGGCGTGGACGACGAGCAGGAAGGCAAACATGGGCCGGGGGTGATCCAGAATTTCGGGGAGAACCAGCCGCGGCACATAGGCGAGTGGACGGCGGCGATCAACCTTCCGGACGCTGCCACCTATCAGGCGTACATCCGCCACCCTGCCGCCCCGCCGCGAAGATACAGGTTAACGCCATCCCGAAAAGCCGGGGGGCGGCGGGAAACCTGCTGCGGTCAAGGCGTTATGACTGCGAAACGACGCCCGAACCGCCGGGCGCCGCAACGGACGAACCAAGGATCGGAAGCCAGCCCCGTGCCCGCACACGACCCCCATGCCCTGTCCAGCTGGATGAGCGGCCTCGTCGATTACGTCAGATCCGGTGAACCCGATCTGACCAACCGGCAGATGGCGCTGCTGCTGCTCGTATACCTCAAGCCCGGCCCCCATACCGTGCGCGGTCTGGCGCGTGCGCTGAACGTATCGAAGCCCGTCGTCACGCGCGCCTTGAACAGGCTGGGTACGCTCGGCTATCTGCGTCGGCAACGCGACGACAGCGACAAGCGCAACATCTTCGTCGCGCGTACTTCCGAAGGGGCAGATTTTCTTGAAGAGTTCGGGCAATTCATCGGCGATGGCGACGCCCCTGCCCCCGGCCCCCACCCCGGCAACCGCCTCAGCCACGCCGTCGCGTAAGGCGTTCGCGCTGACCGGACGATCCATCGTCTTCGATCCGTCGACCCATGCGGTCCGGTCCGATCTGGCCGACGTCCGGCTCGCCGACCAGGTCTTCGCGCCGCATTATGCCGCCCCGATGCCCCGGCGGATCGCCACCGCGGTCGACCTGCGCGTGGCGCGCGATCCGGGATCGGCCGTCCTTGCGACACTGACGGCCGGCGACCTGTTCGAGGTGCTCGACCTGATCGGCGAGGCGGCGTGGGGCGTGGCCCCCGCCCTGACGCTGGTCGGCTATATCCCCGCCGCCAGTCTGGCCGCGGCCGATGCGACGTTGCCGGCATGACCGTCTCGATCTTCATCGACGGCGCCGCCGGCACCACCGGGCTGGAAATCCGCGATCGTATCGCCGGCCGTGACGGGATCGCCGTCATCGCGATCGACGAGGCGCGCCGCAAGGACGCGGCCGCGCGGAGCGAGGCGCTCAACGACGCCGACATCGTCATCCTCTGCCTGCCCGACGATGCCGCGCGGGAAGCGGTGGCACTGATCCGCAATCCCGCCACCCGCGTCATTGATGCGTCCAGCGCCCACCGGGTCGCCGATGGCTGGACCTATGGCCTGCCCGAACTGGAACCGGAACAGGCAGCCCGGATCGCCGAGGCCCGGTTCGTCAGCAATCCCGGTTGCTGGCCGAGCGGCTTCCTAGCGCTGGTGCGCCCTTTGGTCCGGGCCGGGCTGGTGCCGGCGGACTGGCCACTCGTCTATTCGGGTGCCTCCGGCTATTCGGGCGGCGGCAAGGCGATGATCGCCGAGTTCGAGGGCGGGACCGCCACCGGTTTCCGCGCATACGGGCTTGGCCTGTCGCACAAGCATCTGGCGGAAATGCGGACGCATGGCGGCCTTGCCCAGCCGCCGATCTTCCTGCCCGCAGTCGCGAATGTGTATCGCGGGATGCTGGGGGAAATCGGGCTGGCGCTTCATGCCTTGCCCGGCCGACCGACCCTGGCGGCGGTGGAGGATGTGCTGCGCGAGGCGTACCGGGATACCCCCGTCGTCCGCGTCGTCGCGACTGACGACATCGCCGCGGTGCGGATCGAGGAGGATGCCGCCAGCGATCGCATGACGCTGCGGGTCTTCGGCAATCCGGACAACGGGCAGGCACGGCTGATCGCCACCTATGACAATCTGGGCAAGGGTGCGGCGGGTGCGGCGGTGCAGAACCTGAACATCATGGCCGGGCTCGATCCCGTCGCCGGCCTGACGCTTTAAATCAAAGAAGGAAGCCTGATGCAGCGCAAACCGGTAGGCAAGCTGCTCCTGTTCGGAGCGACCGGCGACCTCGCACAGCGGATGCTGCTGCCATCGCTCTACGGTCTTCATGCGGACGGTCTGTTGCCGGAAGGGCTGACGATCACGGGTTCGGCACGCAGCGACATGGACGATGCCGGTTACCGCGAGTTCGCCGGGAAGGCACTCGACGAGTTCCTGACTGAGGACCGCCGCGACGAAGGCGCACTGGCCGGCTTCCTCGACCGCCTGTTCTATCAGTCGGTCGACCTGTCCAACCCCGACACTTTTCCCGCGCTGGCCGAAAAGCTGGGTGACGTGTCGGGTGGCCTGGCCATCTACCTGTCCACCGCCCCCTCGCTGTTCGAGGCGGCGATCACCGGGCTGGCACAGGTCGGGCTGGCGGGCGAGACGGTGCGAATCGGGCTGGAAAAACCGCTCGGCTACGACCTCGCCTCCAGCCAGGAGATCAACGACGCGGTCGCGGTCGCCTTTCCGGAGGAGCGGACGTACCGGATCGACCATTATCTGGGCAAGGAAACGGTCCAGAACATCCTGGCGTTGCGTTTCGGCAATTCGTTCTTCGAACCCGTCTGGAACGCGCGCGGCATCGACAACGTCCAGATCACGATCGCCGAGACGGTCGGGCTGGAGGAACGCGCCGGCTATTACGAAACCGCAGGCGCAATGCGGGACATGGTGCAGAACCACATCCTGCAGTTGCTGGCGCTGGTCGCGATGGAGCCGCCCGCCAAGTTCGACGGCAACGACGTGCGCGACGAGAAGAGCAAGGTGTTCCGTTCCCTGCGCATCATGAAGCCCGAGGAAGTGCCCCAGAACGTCGTCACCGGCCAATATGGCGACGGCGCGGTGAAGGGCGAGTTCGTCAAGAGCTATGCCGACGAGCTGGGCAAGCCGTCGTCGACCGAAACGTTCGTCGCGATTAAGGCGCATATCGACAACTGGCGGTGGCAGGGCGTGCCCTTCTACCTGCGCACCGGCAAACGCATGGCGACGCGCCGGTCGGAGATCGCGATCCAGTTCAAGGCCGTGCCGCATTCGATGTTCGCGGGGCGCGGCGGGCTGCTCCAGCCCAACATGCTCATCATCCGGTTGCAGCCGGAGGAATATGTCCAGCTGCTGGTGATGGCGAAGGAACCCGGCCTCGACCGCGACGGCGTGCGCCTGCGCGAGGTGCCGCTGAACCTGTCGATGGACGCCGAATTCGCCGGCAGCCGCCGCCGCATCGCCTATGAGCGCCTGCTGCTCGACCTGATCGAGGGCGACCAGACGCTGTTCGTCCGCCGCGACGAGGTGGAGGCGCAGTGGCGCTTCATCGACGCCATCCGCGCCGGCTGGACCGCGAACGACCAGAAGCCGAAACATTATCCGTCCGGCTCATGGGGGCCGTCCGCGGCGATCGGCCTGACCGAACGCGGCGGCGTGACTTGGCAGGACGACTGATCGTCGCGCACCCCGCTCGTCGGGCGGGAGCACGCCTCCTACATATCCATCACGACTACCCATGGGCGCCCGCCCGGTCTATCCACGGGTGCGTCGCCCGTTTCTTTCAGCGACACGAAGGCACGACATGACCGAGATCGAATGGTGGGAATATGACGACGCCGGCGAACTGGCCGATGCGATCGCCGGCGACATCCAGTTCGTCATCGAAAGCGCACTGGACGCCCGCGGCTCCGCGGTGATCGCGCTGGCGGGGGGCAAGACGCCCTTTCCCGCCTATGAGAAGCTGGCCAAGGCCAAGCTCGACTGGAAGAAGGTGACGATCATCCCGACCGACGAGCGGATCGTGCCGCTCGGCGATCCGCTGTCGAACGTCACCGCACTCGCCAAGATCTTCCTGCCCAAGGGTGCGCGGGTGATGCCGATCGTGCCGGAGGCAACGGCTGATCACAAGGCCGCCGGCCGCTCCGCCGATGCGCTGATGCAGGATCTTCACTGGCCGCTCGACTTCTGCCTGCTGGGTGTGGGCGGCGACGGGCACACCGCGTCGATCTTCCCCGGTCCCGATTTCGACGAGGCGATGAACGGCCCCAAGGAACGCCGCGCCCTGGGCGTGATGCCCGATCCGCTGCCGCCCGTGGCACCGGTCGCGCGCGTCACGCTGTCGCGTGCCGCCATCGCCTCCACCCGCGCGCTGATGATCGCCGTCACCGGCGACGCCAAGCGCAAGGTGCTGGAACAGGCGATCGCGGAGGGGCCGTCCTCCCCCTACCCGATCGGCCGCGTGCTGGCCGACGTCGAACTGCCCATCGATATCCACTGGAGCGCCTGAATGATGAAGGATGCCGTCGCCGCCGTCACCGACCGGATCGTCGCCCGGTCGCGTGACAGCCGGCGCGCCTATCTCGACCTGATCGAGCGGGAGCGGGACAACGGCATCCGCCGGCCGCAGCTCGGCTGTGCCAACCTGGCCCATGCCTATGCCGGCACGGACGAGGACCGGGATGCGATGAAGGCCGATCGCGGCATGAACATCGGCATCGTCACCGCCTATAACGACATGCTGTCGGCGCACGCGGTCTATTATCGCTATCCCGAACTGATGAAGGTCTGGGCGCGCGAGGCCGGCGCCACCGCGCAGGTGGCGGGCGGCGTGCCCGCGATGTGCGACGGCGTGACGCAGGGTTATCCCGGCATGGAACTGTCGCTGTTCAGCCGCGACACGATCGCGCTGTCGACCGCGGTCGGCCTGTCCCACGGCACGTTCGAGGGTGCGGCCCTGCTGGGCATCTGCGACAAGATCGTGCCGGGCCTGCTGATGGGCGCGCTGCGCTTCGGCCATCTGCCGACCATCCTGATCCCCGGCGGCCCGATGCCGACCGGCCTGCCCAACAAGGCGAAGGCGGCGGTTCGCGAACGTTATGCGGTGGGCGATGCCAGCCGCGATGAACTGCTGGATGCGGAAATCCAGGCCTATCACGGCAAGGGGACCTGCACCTTCTACGGCACCGCCAACACCAACCAGATGATGATGGAGGTGATGGGCCTGCACATCCCCGGTGCCGCCTTCGTCAATCCCGGCACCAAGCTGCGCCAGGAACTGACCCGCGCCGCCGTCCACCGGCTGGCGGCGATCGGCATGCGCGGCGACGATTACCGGCCATTGGGCTGGTGCGTCGACGAACGCGCGATCGTCAACGCGGCGGTCGGGCTGCTGGCCACGGGTGGTTCGACCAACCACCTGCTCCACGTCCCCGCGATCGCCCGCGCGGCGGGGATCATCATCGACTGGGAGGATTTCGACCGGCTGTCGGCGGCGGTGCCGCTGATCGCGCGCGTCTATCCCAATGGCTCAGCGGACGTGAACGGGTTCGAGGCGGCGGGCGGGATGCCCTATGTCATCCGCGAACTGCTTGGCGAGGGGTTGCTCCACGGGGACATCATGACCATCGCGTCGGGCGGCATGGCCGCCTATGCTGCCAAGCCCACGATCGATGGCGATACGGTGCACTGGGTCGATCCCGGCGTCAGCGGCGATGACACGATCCTGCGCCCGGCGGCGGCACCGTTTTCCCCCGATGGCGGTATGCGCATCCTGGCGGGCAATATCGGCCGTGCGTGCATCAAGGTATCCGCCGTCGAGCGCGACCGCTGGGTCGTCGAGGCACCGGCCCGGGTGTTTCACGACCAGCTCGATGTGCTGGAGGCGTTCAAGGCCGGCGAGCTGGAGCAGGACGTCGTCGTCGTCGTCCGCTTCCAGGGGCCGCGCGCCAACGGCATGCCGGAACTCCACAAGCTGACGCCGCCGCTCGGCGTCCTCCAGAATCGCGGCTTCCGGGTCGCGCTGGTGACGGACGGGCGGATGTCGGGTGCCAGCGGCAAGGTGCCGTGCGCGATCCATTGCTCGCCGGAGGCGCTGCTGGGCGGCGCGATCGGCCGCATCCGGGACGGCGACCTGATCCGCGTCGATGCGGTGGCGGGTACCGTCGATGCGCTGGTCGATACGGACGAATGGGCCGCGCGCGAACAGGCCGTCGCCCCGCCCGCCGCCACCGGCATGGGTCGCGAACTGTTCGGCATGTTCCGGTCGCTGGCCGACGAAGCCGAAAAGGGTGCATCCGCCGTGCTGGCGGGCGCGGGCCTGTAATCCCCTTTCCCCGTCGGGGGAGAGGGCCGGGAAGAGGAACAGTGTGGCGGGGGTGAGTGATGCTCCCCCCTCCCCGGCCCTCTCCCTTAACGCGGAGATGGAATAGAATGCAGGTCGTCGCAGTCGATATCGGGGGCACCCATGCCCGCTTCGCCATCGCCGAGGTCGAGGACGGCCATGTCGTCTCGCTGGGCGAGGTCTGCACGCAGAAGACCGCCGAGCATGCCTCGCTCCAGACCGCGTGGCAGGCGTTTGAGGCGCAAGCTGCCGGCCCCCTGCCGCGTGCCGCCGCGCTGTCGGTCGCCTCGCCGATCACGGGTGACGTGATCCGGCTGACCAACAACCCCTGGGTCATCCGCCCCTCGCTGATCCCGGAGCGGCTGAACGCCGAAACCTATACGATCATCAACGACTTCGGGGCGGTCGGCCATGCCGTCGCACAGTTGCCCGATGCGGATTTCGTCCATCTCTGCGGGCCGGACGTGCCCTTGCCGACCAAGGGCATCACCACCGTCTGCGGCCCCGGCACCGGGCTGGGCGTGGCGCAGGTGCTGAAGGCCGATGGCGGTTATCACGTCCTGTCCACCGAAGGCGGCCATATGGATTACGCGCCGCTCGACGGGATCGAGGACACGATCCTGCGTCGCCTGCGCAAGACCTTCACCCGCGTCTCCGCCGAGCGCGTCGTCGCCGGCCCCGGCATCGTCGCGATCTACGAGACGCTGGCCGAGATGGAGGGCCGCCCGGTCCCCAGCCGTGACGACAAGACGATCTGGCAGGAGGCGCTGGAGGGCACCGATTCGATCGCGCTCGCCGCGCTCGACCGTTTCTGCCTCGCGCTGGGCGCCGTCGCGGGCGATCTGGCGCTGGCGCATGGCGCGAAGGGCGTGGTGATCGCCGGCGGCCTGGGCCTGCGCATCAAGGACCGGCTGCTGCGGTCCGGCTTCGACCAGCGCTTCGTCGCCAAGGGCCGGTTCCAGTCGATGATGGCCGCCATGCCCGTCAAGCTCATCACCCATCCGCAGCCCGGCCTGTTCGGCGCGGCTGCCGCCTTTGCCCAGGAGCATTCCAGATGACCGACATCCTCACCATCATGCGCACCAGCGCCGTCATCCCCGTGCTGGTGATCGACGACGCCACCACCGCCCGCCCGCTGGCCGAGGCGCTGGTCGCCGGCGGCCTGCGCGTGCTGGAGGTGACGATGCGCACCCCCGCCGCGCTCGACGCGATCGCCGAGATGAAGAAGGTGGAGGGCGCGATCGTCGGTGCCGGCACCGTCGTGTCGCAGCGCCAGTTCGAACAGGTGATGCAGGCGGGCGCCGAATTCATCGTCTCCCCCGGCCTGTCGCAGGGGCTGGGCGAGACGATCGTGAAGTCCGGCGTCCCCTTCCTCCCCGGCGTCGCCACGGCGGGCGACATCATGCGCGGGCTGGACATGGGGCTGACCGCGTTCAAGTTCTTCCCCGCCGAAACCTCGGGCGGGATCAAGGCGCTGAAGGCGCTCGCCGCGCCCTTCTACCAGTGCCGCTTCTGCCCCACCGGCGGCATCACCGAAGCGAGCGCCCGCGACTGGCTGGCGGTGGAACCGGTCGAATGCGTCGGCGGCAGCTGGGTGACCGGCGGCACGCTGGCCGAGATCGAGGCGAAGGCACGGGCCGCGGCGGCGTTGCGGGGGTAAGCCCGGATATCTGCGTTGCGAGGCGTCCAGGCGGGTAACGCCGTCTGGACGATAGCCACCACTGGACATGCCGTCCGTGCGATCAACCGGTAGTTTAGCGGGGTCGAGACGATCGGAAAGTCACGAAAGTCACGGGAAACGCCCTGTCGGTGGACTTTCCGTGCAGCGTGTTCGGGTGGCGAGCAGCGACCGACGCGGCACCTGATGTCAGTGCGCTGGCAACGGGATCGACCATGGGAAATAGCGGCACCGATCCATGCCAGAACAGGCTGGTGTAGGACAGTGAGCGCTTGCGTTGATAACTGCTGTGCCGTTTGTACCCACAAAAATGATCTTACCATTGGCACCGAAAACGGCAGAAATCTGCAATTTTATGAAAGAGCGTTAGGACGAATATATTAGCCCTCTGCAGCCACAAAGGCAACAACCGCAAGATCAGCCGGAAGCAGCAGATACAAGGAATACAATCTTGCTCGCTGCGAGGTGTAAGGCATACGCGGCCAAATACGAAGGCACCTGTTTTGGAGCCGATCCTTGACCATGCGAAGCGTCATTGTCTCTGATTTTAGGCAGACCGTTCTGCAATGTTGCAACTAATTGGTCAAAGCTATTATCAAGATAGTCCGGCCAAAGTGTGTTGTTTTTTGCGACTTTGACCAAGTCGCTAATCCTCGCACCCTTATTGTATTCCCACTGCTTAGCATCAAAGATCGCTTTGAATGTGCTTTCCAACGCATTCGCCGCCATTGACACGGCTTCCTTGTTTTGACCTGCACGATAGTGACTATGAGCTTTAAGGAACTCCTCTTCTGCCCCCTGAAATCCGGGCCGCGAAAGAAGCGAAAGAGCAGGCTTTACAACTTCGTGATGAATTAGCTGACTGTCCACGCGTGTAAGGCGACCGGACTCGAACTGGTATCCCATACCCGCTTCGCGCAAACGGTAGTTTATCTCTTCAACGTGGGGAAGGCGATTATCGCCTTGGCCAGGGTAGCGAACAGCAAGCTCTTCATCGTATTCACTGACTTTGAAGGCTATTATTTCAGTAAGATCAAGTGCTTCACTAAATCTGCTATTCCGATAAAAATTCCGAATATTGGCCGGCTCATGTCCAACACCTCCGATTGGGGCGATGCCCATCTCATGCGAATAAGTGTTATCTACCCAAAGCCACTTCGTATTATTATAATGCCCCTCACCTTTGCGGTAAGATCGATCCTCTCCAAAAACGGAGTTGGCAATGTTGAGAAGCTGAATACGAAAGCCTGATGGCACTATGTCGTAGCGGTAAACATCCGATTGGCCGGACTTGGCACCATCATTCTGTCGTTTGCTGTAAAGGTCGAATCTCGGCACACCACCCCCCCCCTCCCTGTTTCCGCGTTGGCCTAGGCGGCTACGGTCTGAAATTGCTAGAGATGTGTCAAAAGGCAATCAAAAAGTTTCGAGCGCGGTTTTCCCCGTATACCCACTCCGCCCAGACACACGAATGTGATGCATCTAGCGCGGCTTGCATTATCGCGCGTCGCTATCCATCCCTATACGGCGTGTCATAGTAGCAACATTATAGCCTGAGCAAGGCTATCCAAAATAATCAAATAAGCTTTTAGGAATATTTGCCGTCAAAGCGAAACGTCCACCGCCCGCTAAGGACAGCCTTACATCTCGCCCCGTTGCCGGCGGATCGCATACCATTTCGCGACATTGGCATTATGCTCGGGCAGCGTGTTCGCAAACACGTGGCCGCCGCTGCCGTCCGCGACGAAGTACAGCGCCTGCGACTTTGCCGGGTCCAGCACCGCGTCGATCGAGGCGCGGCCGGGGTTGGCGATGGGGCCAACCGGCAGGCCCGGGCTGGCATAGGTGTTGTAGCCGTTCTTCGCGTGCAGTTCGGACCGCAGGATGCGGCGGCCGAGCGGTCGGCCCTTGGTGATCGGGTAGATCACGGTCGGGTCCGCCTGTAGCGGCATCCCGATGCGCAGGCGGTTGCCGTAGACCGCCGCCACGGTGCGGCGCTCGGCGGGCTTGCCGGTTTCCTTTTCGACGATCGCGGCCAGCGTGATCGCCTGTTCAGGCGTCGTCACCGCGATACCCGGCTTGCGCTTCGCCCAAGCGGCAGCGAGATAGTCCTTCATCGCCTTCTGCATCCGCGCGACCAGCGCCGCACGGGTATCGCCGCGCTGATAGGCGTAGCTGTCGGGCAGGATCGACCCTTCCGCCGGTACCGCCACCGTTCCGGTCAGCCCGTCGGCGCGCATCACCGCATCATGCACCATGATCGAGGGATAACCCTCCGGCACCGCGACCAGCCGCTGGCGGACCTTGCCGTCCTCCAGCAGGGCCAGCACGTCCTTCTGGCTGGCACCGGCGGGAATCCGATACTCGCCCGCCTTGATCGAGCCACCGCCGCCGAACACCCGCGCGAACAGGCGGAACCGGCTGGCGGAGCGGATCGCGCCCGCCCGCTCCAGCTCGGTCGCGGCGCGGGCGAGGCTGGCGCCCTCCGGCACCACCACCGCGACGGGCCGCTCGGCCGGGCCGGTACCCACCCACAGATTGGTGGCGACCAGCACGGCGGTGACCACCAGCGCGATCAGCAGGATCAGGCAGCCGAGCTTGCGCATCTGCCGGTCAGACCGCGCGCATCACCAGCGACGCGTTGGTGCCGCCGAAGCCGAACGAGTTGTTCAGCACCGCGCGCACCTGCCGCTTCTTGGCGACGTGCGGCACCAGATCGACCCCGACGCAGCTGTCGCTGGGATTGTCGAGGTTGAGCGTCGGCGGCACGATCTGGTCGCGCATCGCGAGGATGCAGAAGATCGATTCGACCGCGCCCGCACCGCCCAGCAGATGGCCGATCGCCGATTTGGTCGACGACATCGACACCGTCTGCATCGCATCGCCGAACAGCCGCCGCACCGCGCCCAGCTCCAGCTCGTCGCCCATCGGCGTCGAGGTACCGTGCGCATTGATGTAATCGATGTCCGACGGGGCCAGCCCTGCCTTCTTCAGCGCCATCTGCATCGATCGGAACGCGCCGTCACCCTCCGGATGCGGGGCGGTGACGTGATAGGCGTCGCCCGACAGGCCGTACCCGATCACCTCGGCATAGATCTTCGCGCCGCGGGCCTTGGCGTGTTCATATTCCTCCAGCACGACGATGCCCGCGCCTTCGCCCATGACGAAGCCGTCGCGATCCTTGTCGTAGGGGCGACTCGCCTTTTCCGGCGTGTCGTTGAACCCGGTCGACAGCGCGCGCGCCTGCGCGAAGCCGGCGATGCCGAGCGGGCAGACCGTGCCCTCCGCCCCGCCCGCCAGCATCACGTCGGCGTCGTCCATCGCGATCATCCGCGCCGCATCGCCGATCGCATGCGCGCCGGTGGAGCAGGCGGTGACGACCGCGTGATTCGGCCCGCGCAGGCCGTATTTGATCGATACCTGGCCCGAGATCAGGTTGATGAGCCGGCCATGGACGAAGTGCGGCGAGACGCGGCGTGGCCCCTTGGTATGCAGGACGATCGACTCGCTTTCGATCCCCGGCAGCCCGCCGATGCCCGATCCGATCGAACAGCCCGCGCGCCAGCTTTCCTCGACCGTCATCTCGGTCAGGCCAGCGTCCTCCAGCGCCTGTCCGGCGGCGTCGATGCCATAGATGATGAACGGATCGACCTGACGCTGTACCTTGTGGTCGACGCGCTTGCCGGGATCGAACCCGTATTCATGATCGGCGGGCTTCACCTCGCACGCGATCCGACATACCTGGTCGGAGGCGTCGAAGCGGGTGATGGGGCCTGCGCCCGACTTGCCCGCCAATATGTTCGCCCACGCCGTCTCGACGTCCGCACCAAGCGGCGTCACGAGGCCCAATCCGGTCACGACGACGCGCCGCATACCCAGTCTCCATCCTGTCTCATAATGAAACGGCCCCCCGCCCTCTCAGCGGGGACGGGGGGCCGTTGTCATCCGCGCTCCCCGAACAGGGAGCCACGGCGCGTGTCTTTATGCCTTGTGCTCGTCGATATAGGTGATCGCATCGCGCACGGTCGTGATCTTCTCGGCGGCATCGTCGGGAATCTCGACGCCGAATTCCTCTTCGAACGCCATGACCAGCTCGACGATATCGAGGCTGTCGGCGCCCAGGTCGTCGATGAAGCTCGCTTCCTCGGTCACCTTTTCGGCCTCGACGCCGAGATGCTCGACGACGATCTTCTTCACGCGGTCGGCGGTCTCGCTCATGGTAGTCCCTCTTCGTTAAGCGGTAATTCGGTCTTCCTGAACGCACCTATAACGCGGGTGGTGCCGTGGCAAGGCCCGCACGACAGGTGGCCCGTCGTGTCAGACCATCGCCATGCCGCCATTGACGTGCAGCGTCTGCCCGGTGACGTACCCCGCCTCGCGGCTGGCCAGATAGACCACCGCCGCGGCGATATCCTCGCCCGTGCCGAGGTCGCCGGCCGGAATGCGCGCGGTCAGCGTCGCCTTCTGCGCCTCGGGCAGCCCGTCGGTCATCGCAGAGCGGATGAAGCCGGGGGCGACGCAGTTGACGGTGATGTTGCGGCTGGCCAGTTCCTGCCCCAGCGCCTTCGACATGCCCACCAGCCCCGCCTTGGATGCCGCGTAATTGGCCTGCCCCGGATTGCCCGTCTGCCCGACGACCGAGGTGATCGAGATCATCCGCCCGAACCGCGCCTTCATCATCGGCTTGGCGGCCGCGCGCATCAGCCGGAACGCCGCCTCCAGATTGACGCGGATGACGGTGTCCCACTCCTCGTCCTTCATCCGCATCGCCAGATTGTCGCGCGTCACCCCGGCATTGTTGACGAGGATGTCGAGCCGCCCGCCCAGCGCCGCCACCGCCTGTGGCACCAGCGCATCGACCTGGGCGTCGTTCGACAGGTCGCAGGGGAGCGCGACATGGCCGGTCCCGCCCAGCGAGGCGCGGAAATCCTCCAGCTTGGTGGCGTTGGACCCCGACACCGCCAGCGTCGCTCCCTGCGCCACCAGCCCGCGCGCGATCGCCGACCCGATCCCCCCGGAAGCGCCGGTGACGAGCGCGGTCATGCCTGAAAGATCGAACATCGTTTTAGTCTCCTGTCTGATTGTGTTCGCGCAGAGGCGCGGAGGACGCAGAGGGGCGGTAGTTGTTGACCAGCCGCCGCACGCCTTCCTTCAGCGTCTCGCCACCGAAATTGATGAGCAGGCCCACGGGTTGGCGGATCAGGCGTAGATAGGTCAGCACCTGTTTCGCATGCACCGGCAAAAGCCGCTCGATCGATTTGATTTCCACGACCAGCCGACCGTCGATCAGCAGATCGATGCGAAAGGCACCTTCGATGCGCAAGCCTTCAAACTCGATGTCTACGGACCGCTGACGCTCGACGACATACCCCATTTTTGCGAGCCGCGCTGCCAGCACGGCTTCATAGACGCTTTCGAGCAGACCGGGTCCCAGGTCACGATGCAATCGCAAGGCGACATCGATCACGTCGCCACTGATCGCATCGATATCCTTCAATGCCTTATCTTCCTCCGCGTCCTCTGCGCCTCTGCGCGAACCCTATTGCTAGAGCGCCTTCAGCAGCGCCTCGATATCGTCCATCGTCACCACGCTGGTCGCCGTCGCATCGGGGGCGATGCGCTTGACCATCGGGGCCAGCACCTTGCCGCCCAGTTCGACGAACTCCGTCACGCCCGCCGCCGCCATCGCCAGCACGGATTCGCGCCAGCGGACCATGCCCGTCACCTGCGCAACCAGCGCGGCGCGGATCGCGCCGGGATCGGCGATCGCGACCGCATCGATGTTGCAATAGAGCGGCACCAGCGGCGCGGCGATCGTCGCCTCGGCCAGCGCGGCGTCCATCGCGGTCGCGGCATCCGCCATCAGCGGGCAGTGGAACGGCGCGGACACCGGCAGCAGCACCGCGCGCTTCGCCCCCAGCTCCTTCGCCAGCGCCACCGCGCGTTCCACCGCCAGGCGATGGCCGGAGATCACGACCTGCGAGGGATCGTTGTCGTTGGCGACGGTGCAGACCAGTTCCTCGCCGCCTTCCGCCAGGATGGCGTCGACCGCCGCGCCCGCGATCACCTGCGCCTTGTCCAGATCGGCGCCGAGCAGGGCCGCCATCGCGCCCTCGCCCACCGGCACCGCCGCCTGCATCGCCTGTCCGCGCAGCTTGAGCAGCCGGGCGGTGGTGGCGAGGTCGAAGGTGCCCGCCGCGCACAGGGCGGTATATTCTCCCAGCGAGTGCCCCGCGACGTAATCCGCCTTTTCGGCCAGCCGCACGCCGCCCTCGCGTTCCAGCACGCGCAGGGTCGCGATCGCGTTCGCCATGATCGCGGGCTGCGCGTTCTCGGTCAGCAGCAGGTCGTCGGCCGGTCCCTCGCCCATCAGGCGGAACAGGTGCTGGCCCAGTGCCTCGTCGACCTCGCCGAACACCTCGCGGGCGACCGGGCTGGCTTCGGCCAGCGCCTTGCCCATGCCGACGGACTGGCTACCCTGCCCCGGAAAGATGAATGCGCGCATCCGGCGTCTCCCTGAATTCAGAAGCCGTGCGCCTTAGGCAGGGACGCCCGCGCAGGCAACTTGCGTTTCGGCCGGAAACGGGTATGGACCCTGCGCACGGGGTGGCAGGCGCATGTCTGCCGCCCCGTTGACGTACGACGACAGCCGGAGGGGCGACCGCATGGGGCGGCGTCAGCGATCGGCCAACATAGAAGGTAAGACATGGCTCTGTACGAGCACGTGTTCCTTGCGCGCCAGGATCTGGCACAGGCGCAGGTGGATGCGTTGGCGGAAGCCGCCACCAAGATCATCACGGACAATCAGGGCAAGGTCGTGAAGACCGAGACCTGGGGCCTGCGTTCGCTGGCGTATCGCATCGCGAAGAACCGCAAGGCGCATTACGTGATGCTCGAAATCGACGCACCCGCCGGCGTGGTCGCCGAGCTGGAGCGCCAGACCCAGATCAACGAGGACGTGATCCGCTTCATGACCGTCAAGGTCGACGAGCTTGAAGCCGGCCCTTCGGCGATGATGCGCAAGCAGGAGCGCGACCGTGAGCGTCGTGGCGACCGCGAAGGCGGCGACCGTGGCCCCCGTGGCGACCGCCCCGAGCGCGCACCCCGTCGTGACCGTGAAGAGGAGGCCGCATAATGGCTCGCCCGTTTTTCCGCCGCCGCAAGTCCTGCCCGTTCTCGGCCAAGGACGCTCCCCGGATCGACTATAAGGACGTCCGGTTGCTGCAGGGCTTCGTGTCCGAGCGTGGCAAGATCGTGCCGTCGCGCATCACCTCGGTGAGCGCCAAGAAGCAGCGCGAGCTGGCGCAGGCGATCAAGCGCGCCCGTCATCTGGGCCTGCTGCCCTACGTCGTTAAGTAAGGAGTCCGGATTATGGACGTCATTCTGCTTGAGCGCGTCGAGAAGCTCGGCGCCATCGGCGACGTGGTGAAGGTGAAGGACGGGTTCGCCCGCAACTTCCTGCTGCCGCGCAAGAAGGCGCTGCGCGCCAACGAAGCCAACCGCAAGGTGTTCGAGGCCAACCGGTCGCGCATCGAATCGGACAATGCCAACCGTCGCGGCGAAGCCGAGAAGGAAGCACAGTCCTTCAAGGACGCGCAGGTCACGCTGATCCGTCAGGCGTCGAACACCGGTCAGCTCTATGGTTCGGTCGCGGTGCGCGATCTGATCGAGGCGCTGGAAGCTGATGGTCACAAGGTCGCCAAGTCGGCGATCGTGCTCGACAAGCCGATCAAGGCGATCGGCGTGTACACCGTCAAGGTGGCGCTGCACCCGGAAGTCTCGGTCACCGTCAAGGTGAACGTGGCCCGGTCGCCCGAAGAGGCCGAGATGCAGTCGCAGGGCGTCGATGTCATGGCATCGATGTTCGAGCGCGACGAAGCCGGCTTCACCGAGGATTACGATCCCAATGCCGAGCCGGGCGCGACCGCCGAGGTCCAGTCCGACGAGCCGGCGCAGGGCTGACGCCCTCGCCGCCATCGGCCCGAACAAAAGGCCGCCCGGAGCAATCCGGGCGGCCTTTTTTGTCGCGTGATCGGAATCTGAGCCGGGGTCCGATGGGATCGGCGGCGATTGTAGCGCACACCGCCTCCCCGACAGGATACCGACCTTTGCGACCCCCCTTGTGCTTCCCGGCGGAGGCCGGGGCCCAGTTGGGAAGGTCGCAGTAAGTGATTACCAACACTCACCCCACCAGAGCGGGATGACATTGGTCTGATCTCATCCGTCATTGCGAGCGTAGCGAAGCAATCCAGCGCCGGACCAAGACGCCCTGGATTGCTTCGCTCCGCTCGCAATGACGAACATCCGGTTCAACCTGATATCATCCGGCTCTAGGTCCCGGCCTCCGCCGGGGAGGGTCTGGTGGCGGATGAGGTGCCTTTCCCGGAGGCTTCGCGATTGCCGCCCAGATAGCTTGCCGCGATTCGTCTTTTCAGCGGCCGGGCTATCCCCCCGTCACCTCACGGACAGGTGACGCATGCCCCGATCACGGCGGCCAGCGGGATGAGGGCGAGGACGACGGGCAACAGCTGCTTCATGACGCGACCTGACGATATGACGGGGTTCGTCGTCGCCAATGCGCGGTCGGGCCAAAGGTTTCGCGGCGATGAACGATACCCGGTCGTCAGCCCGCCGTTCCCACCACCGCGAAGGCGAGGAACAGCAACAGCCCCGTCATCCGGTTCGCGCGAAAGCGGGCCAGGGCGCCCGCGCCGTCTTCGGGCCACAGCGTCGCGACCTGCCACGCCAGATGCGCCGCCGCCGGCAACAGCGCGACGAGCGCCAGCGGATCGGCCCGCACGCCCCAGATCGCGATGCCCCACAACACCACCGCCGCCGCATAAAAGGCCGCCACCCCGCCCCGCACATGGCGGCCCATCCGCAGCGCGGACGATCGCACGCCGATCAGGGCGTCGTCTTCGCGGTCCTGCAACGCGTAGATCGTGTCGTATCCGATCACCCAGGCGATGCTGCCGGCATAGAGCCACCACATCGGCGCGGACAGATCGCCCGCCGTCTCGCTCCACCCGACCAGCGCCGCCCATGAAAAGACCAGACCCAGCCATGCCTGCGGCCACCAGGTGATCCGCTTCATGAACGGATAGGCCGCCACCGGGGCGAGGCTGGCCAGCGCCACCATCGCGGCCAGCCCATGCAACTGCACCAGCACGGCCAGCCCGATCAGGCTCAGCACCACCAGCCATGTCCACGCCGTCTTCGTCGATACCATACCGCTGGGGATCGGCCGCGCGGCGGTGCGGGCGACCTGCGCGTCGAGATCGCGGTCGACGATATCGTTGTAGACGCAGCCCGCGCCGCGCATCGCGATCGAGCCGAGCAATATCCACAGGATCAAATCCCACCGCCGGATCGCGCCACCGGCCAGCGCCACGCCCCAGGCCCCCGGCCAGAACAGCAGCCACCAGCCGATCGGCCGGTCGAGCCGCGCCAGCAGCACCAGCCCCTGCACGGTACGCGGCAGCCGCGCGACGAGCCCGCGATGCTCGCTGTCGGGAACGATTGTGGTCATGGCCCCGCCCTATCGCGACGATGCCATCGGGGGAACCGCTATGACGCGGGCGCCGACCGCGCTATCCCCATGGCGATGACACGGCGCCACCATCCATGATCGGCCTGTCGGTCGCGGTCGGCCGTTTCGTGGAGGCGCTGTTCTGGGCGATCTTCCGGGTCGCCGGGGTCGTCGCGGGTGGCGTGCTGCTGGCCGCCGCCGTCGCCATCACCGCGTGGTTCGTGTTGCGCCGCCTGTGGCGTCGTCGCCCCCACCGATAGGAGTTCCAGCCCTGCCCGCCACCCCCGCCTGGCCGCCGCAATCGACGCCGCGCCTGTTCGTCGACCGGCCGCTCGCCACCGGCCCGATCACGCTTGATGGTCCGCCCGCCCATTACCTGGCCACGGTGATGCGGGCGAAGCCCGGCGATCCGGTGAAGCTGTTCGACGACCGGACCGGCGAATGGCTCGCCACCGTCATGGCCGCCGGCAAACGCGACCTGACGCTGGATATCATCAGCCTGTTGCGGGAACGCGAGCCGGTGCCCGACCTGTGGCTGTGCGCCGCGCCGCTGAAGAAGGGCCGGGTCGACTGGCTGGCGGAGAAGGCGTGCGAACTGGGCGTCGCCCGGCTCGTGCCGGTCATCACGCGGCGGACGATCGTCGACAAGCCCAATGCCGACCGCCTGCGTGCCCACCTGATCGAGGCGGCGGAACAGTGCGACCGCACCGCCCTGACCGATCTGGCCGATCCGGTGAAGCTGCCCGCGCTGCTGCGCGACTGGCCGGCGGCGCGTGCGCTGTTCTTCGCCGACGAGACCGGCGGTGTGCCCGCGTTCGACGCGATGCGCGCCCATGCCGGGCCGGCGGCGATCCTGATCGGCCCCGAAGGCGGGTTCGACGACGAGGAGCGTGCCCTGATCCGGGCGCATGGGTCGGCGACGGCGATCACGCTCGGCCCCCGCATCCTGCGCGCCGACACCGCCGCCGCCGCCGCCGTGTCGCTATGGATGGCGGCGGCCGGCGACTGGCGGGGATAGGCTACCCCGTCACCAGTTGTAGCGCAGCGTCCCGACCACCGTGCGCGATTCGCCGAAATAGCAGCTGTTGTTGAAGAAACAGCTGGCGATATGCCGCTTGTTCAGCAGGTTGGCGGCGTTGACCGACAGCGACAGCCCCTGCCAGCGCGGGTCGAGCGCGCCGAAATCGTAACCGGCGACCGCATCGACCAGCGTGAACCCCGGGGAACTGAACCGCTGCGTGATCAACTGCCGCGCGACGACGGTCTGCGCGGTGCCATCCGATTTGCCGACATAGCGGACGCCGGCCCCCAGATTGAGGCCGCCCAACGCCCCGGTCGCCGCCTGCTTCAGATCATAGGCGATGAAGCTGGATGCGCTCCATTTCGGAATGCCGAGCGGACGGGTGCCGGTGACGCCCGCCAGTTGGTCGCCCGTGCCGACGCGCGGATTGCCCCGCGTCGTCAGCGGATCGGTGTACGTCCCCGCCACGCTGAGCGACAGGCCGGGCGCCAGATCGCCGCGCCCGTCCAGTTCCAGCCCGCGCACCTTCACCTCGCCGACCTGAACCGAGAAGCCGACATTGGTGGGATCGCCGACCGGCACGTTCTGCCGCCGCAGGTCGAAGGCGGAGAAGGTGAACAGCGCGTTGGTGCCGCGCGGCTGGAACTTCAGCCCCGCCTCGTACTGGCGGCCGCTGACGGGCACGAAGGCCGATCCGTCGAAGCCGGTGCCGGTCTGCGGCTCGAAGCTTTCGGAATAGCTGACGAACGGCGCCAGCCCGAAACCGAATTCGTACAGCGCGCCCAGCCGCCCGGTGAAGGCGGTCTGCGACAGGCGCGTCACCGCCGCGGCATTGCCCGGCGCCAGGTTCAGGTTCTGGGTGACCTGCGTGTACCAGTCGTACCGGCCGCTCGCGATCAGGTTCAGGCCGCCCAGCTTGATCTGGTCCTGCGCATAGACGCCGACCTGATCGATCTTGCGGAAATTGCGCGCCACGCCGGCGAAGCGGCCCAGATCGCTGGTCGGCAGCGACAGGCCATAGACGGGGTTGAACAGGTCCAGATCGGGGATGCGGGGATTGCCCGTCAGCCCGGTGGCGAACGCCTGCGTGTTGCGCCCCTGATTGTTCTGCCAGTCGACCCCCGCGATCACCGTGTGCCCGACCGGGCCGGTGGCGAACGCCGCCGCGATGCGGTTGTCGAGCGTGATCGTGCGGAACGACTCGTCGGCGCCACCGCCGCCACGGCTGATCCGCGACAGGTTGGTGTTGCCGGCCGCATCCAGATTGGCGTTCGCCGCGAACGACAGATAAATCTGCCGGTAATGCAGATCGATGTCGAGGTAGCGGGCGTTGGTGGTCCAGGTCAGCGCATCGTTCAGCTGGCGCCGGAACAGCAGGGTGGCGGATTTCTGCTTGCGGTCGAACGCCTCGTAGGCGGGCTCCGACACGTTCAGGTCGCGCGGCAGTTCGCCGAACGGGTTGGGCAGTGCGGAACCATAGACGGGCACGCCGCTGTACGACGCCGCCTTCGGATCGCGCTGATAGTTCAGGATCAGCGTGATGTCGGTCCGGTCGTCCGGGGCGAAGGTCAGCATCGGCCGCGCATAATAGCGGCGGTTGCCGGTACGCGCGATAAAGCCGTTGGACCGTTCCGCCCCGGCGATCACGCGGAACAGGAACTTGCCGTCACGGTCGAGCGGCTGGTTCACGTCGATCGCGGTGCGCAGCAGGTCGAAACTCCCGCCGGCCAGCTCGATCCGTCCGCCGGCTTCGGCATAGGGCGTCTTGCTGACCAGATTGACGAGGCCACCCGGGGTCGAATTGCCGTAGAGAACCGATGCCGGCCCCTTGATGACGTCGACCCGCTCGACGAGATGGAAATCGATCTGCGGGCTGGAATAGGGGCCGCCGAGCAGCCGCATCCCGTCCATATAGACACCGGGGGTGAAGCCGCGGATGTACAGCTGGTCGTACCGCGTCGCCACGTTGCCGCGCTGGTTGGGGGACACCCCGGCGACATAGCCCAGCGCCTGGTTGATCGACAGCGCGTTGCGGCGCAGCAGCTCCGTCTCGTCGATCACCGTCACCGATTGCGGCAGCGCGATCAGCGGGGTGGCGGTCTTGCTGCCCGTCTCGGCGGTGCGCTTCACCCGTTCGCCGTTGACGACGATCTCGTCGCCGCGCTGCGCTTCGTCGTCGGCCGTCACAATCCGGTCGACGACGGGTTCCGCCATGGCCGGCGCCGCGATGCCGGCCAGCATCGTCCCCCACAGCATCGCTGCCCATCCTGTACGCATGTCGTCAACCCCGAGATTCGATATTGCTAGTCAGTCGCAACAGCCGCTAAAGGGAGATCGTCATCCGGGCAAGAGGCTCATAACGTAATGTTTATCGACCGGCAGCGACCGCAGCCCGCCCCCCGAACCGCCCGCCTGCCGTGGCGCGGCGGGGCGATGGCGGCACGCTGCGTCACCGCGCTGGTGGGGGGCTATGCCGCCGCGGCGGTGCTGGCGACGCTGATCGCCCGGTTGCTGCCGGGTGACCGGGCGGAGGCCACCGCATGGGGCATGACGCTGTCGTTCCTGTTCTACGCGGTGATCGGGTTGTGGTGCTTCCACGAAGGCCGGCTGGCGCGCGTGCTGGCGGCGGTGTGGGGCCTCGCGCTGACCGGTGGCGGGCTGCTCTGGCTGCTGGGCGTGCGCCCGTGACCGGATCGCTGCGCCAGAACATGGCCTGGATCCACGGCTGGCTGGGGCTGCTGGCCGGCTGGATCCTGTTCGCGATGTTCCTGACCGGCACCGCCAGCTATTTCCGGCCGGAGATCACCCGCTGGATGCAGCCCGAACTGCCAGGGCGCAGCGTCACCACCGCACAGGCCGCCACCGCCGCCGTCGCGCATCTGCAGACGGTCGGCGCGGACGACGTGCAATGGTACATCTACCTGCCCGACGCGCGCACCGGCATCACCCGCGTGTTCGAACAGCCCAATCCCAAGGCGCCGCCCCGCCCGCGTGGCGAACTGCAACTCGACCCCCGGACCGGCGATCCGATCGCCGCCCGCGACACGCGCGGGGGCGAGCATTTCTACCGGTTCCATTTCCAGCTGCAGCTGCCCTATCCCTGGGGGCGCTGGCTGGCGGGGCTGTGCGGACTGTTCATGCTCGGCGCGATCATTTCGGGCGTGGTCACGCACAAGCGCATTTTCGCCGACTTCTTCACGCTGCGCTGGAACAAGGGGCAGCGCAGCTGGCTCGACGCGCACAACGTATCGGCGGTGCTGGCGCTGCCCTATCATGCGGTCGTCACCTATACCGGGCTCATCACGCTGGTGGTGATGTACATGCCGTGGCCGATCGCCGCCAACTATGCCAAGCCGCTCGACTTCGCGCAGGCCGCCTATGGCCTGCCCGCCGACGCGGAGGCGAGCGGTACGCCGGCACCGCTGGTGCCGGTCGGCCCGCTGGTCGCCGCCGCCGAACGGCGCTGGGGCGCCGCCGCCACCCGCGTCGTCATCCGCCATCCCGGTGACCGGGCCGCGACCGTCACCGTCGCCCGCCACCCCAGCGCTTCGCTCGATGCGCGTGGCGCCTCGGTCACCTATGCCGGCGCGACCGGGCAGGTGATTACGCAGTCGCCCGATCCGGGGCCGGCCCTCGCCACCATCGGCGTGATGCTCGGCCTGCACATCGCGCAGTTTGCGGGGCCGGCGCTGCGCTGGACATTGTTCCTGCTGGGCGCGACCGGCGCGGCGATGGTCGGCACCGGCCTGCTGCTGTGGACCACCGCCCGCCGTCGCCCCGGCGTCGCGCCGTTCTTCGGCCTGCGACTGGTCGAGCGGCTCAATATCGCGGTCGTCGCCGGGCTGCCGATCGGCATGGCGGCGTTCTTCCTCGCGAACCGGCTGATCCCCGCCGATCTGGCCGGGCGCGCCGATCTGGAAGTGCAGGCGATGTTCTGGACATGGGGCGGGGTCGCGCTGCTGCAACTGCTGCGTCCCGCCCGCCGCGCCTGGGCCGAGGGGTTCGCGATCGGCGCGCTCGCCTTCGCCGCCGTCCCCGTGGTCAACCTGCTGACGACGGCGCGGGGATTGCCGTGGTCGCTGGCGGCGGGCGACTGGACGTTCGCCGGCTTCGACATCGCGATGCTGGCGATCGCGTTGCTGCTGGGCATCGCCGCGCGCCGTGCCGGTCGCCCGCCGCGTCTCCCCGTTTCCCGCCGTTCGAAGGTATTGGTCGATGCTTGAAACCGCGCTGCTCGCCGCGATCGCCTGGCTGCTGCTGGCCGCTGCCTCGTTCCGCTTCCGGCGGGAGGCGGGGGTGCCCAATCCCCGTCAGGTTCGCGTGTTGCGTCTTGCGGCCGCCGCGATCCTGGCCTTGGCGCTGTTCCGCTGCGGCACGCCGCTGACCGGGGAGCGATGGGTCCGCGTGATCGGTGGCGCCTCGCTGGGTGCGGTGATCGTGGTGCTGGCGCTGTCGCTCGACGCGATGATGATCCTGCGTCCGCTGCGGCAATTGCTGACCCGCCCCGCCCCCGCGCTGCTGCGCCGTCTGCGTCGGGAACATCACCTTTAGGCGCCGATCCCGGTGAGAATAACTTGCATCAGGAACCACCCCCGCCCCGCCATGCGTTGAGCGTGTCGATCGGATAACCGACGACGATACCGTCGGCATCTCCATGACACAGGCGAACGCGCCCACGCCCCCGCGACCGGGGGTGACGGCCGGCGAGGAAAGAATGATGACGGACGATTCCGGCGAAGCGGCGATCAGCCGGCGCGGCATTCTGGTGGGCGGGGCGGCGTCGGCGGCGCTGACCGCCCTTCCCGCCCAGGCGCAGACGCCCCCTTCCCAGCCCGCACCGACCACGATGAAGGTCGATCTTCGGGTCAACGGCGCCCGGCGCACGCTGGAGGTCGACACCCGGACCACCCTACTCGACGCGCTGCGTGAGCATCTCCACCTCACCGGCACCAAGAAGGGGTGCGACCATGGCCAGTGCGGCGCCTGCACCGTGCTGGTCGATGGCAAGCGGATCAATTCCTGCCTCAGCCTCGCGGTGATGCATGAAGGCGATGCGATCACCACGATCGAGGGGCTGGGCACGCCCGACAAGCTGCACCCGATGCAGGCCGCCTTCGTGAAGCATGACGGCTATCAGTGCGGCTATTGCACCCCCGGCCAGATCTGTTCCGCCGTGGCGACGCTGAACGAGATCAAGGCCGGCGTCCCCAGCCACGTCACCCCCGACCTGACGGCCCGGCCACAGGCGACCGGGGACGAGATGCGCGAGCGGATGAGCGGCAACATCTGCCGGTGCGGCGCCTATTCCAATATCGTCGATGCGATGACCGACGTTGCGGGAGCCCGCGCATGAAGCCCTTCACCTACGAACGCGCCACCTCCCCGGCGGCAGCGGCTTCTGCCGCCGCCCGGCCGAACGTGAAGTTCATCGCCGGCGGCACCAACCTGCTCGACCTGATGAAACTGGAGATCGAGGCACCGGCCCATCTGGTCGACGTGAACGAGCTCGGCCTCGACACCATCGCACCGACCGCCGATGGCGGGCTGCGCATCGGGGCGCTGGTCAGCAACACCGACCTTGCCGCCGATCAGCGCGTCCGCCGCGATTATGGCGTGCTGAGCCGCGCCATCGTCGCAGGGGCGTCGGGGCAGTTGCGCAACAAGGCGACGACGGCGGGCAATCTGCTCCAGCGTACCCGCTGCCCGTATTTCTACGACACCAACATGGCGTGCAACAAGCGCAAGCCGGGGTCCGGCTGCGCGGCGATTGGCGGGTACAGCCGCCAGCTCGCGGTGATCGGCGGCAGCGATGCGTGCATCGCGACCTATCCGGGCGATATGGCGGTCGCGATGCGGGTGCTGGACGCGAAGGTGGAGACGGTGAACCCGGCGGGCCAGACCCGGACGATCCCGATCGCCGATTTCCACCGCCTGCCCGGCACCACGCCGCACATCGAAACCGCGCTGGCGCCCGGCGAACTGATCACCGCCGTCACCCTGCCCAAGCCGATCGGCGGCCAGCATTTCTATCACAAGGTCCGTGACCGCGCCTCCTACGCCTTCGCGCTCGTCTCGGTCGCGGCCGTGATCCAGCGTGACGGCACCGGCCGCGTCGCGGTCGGCGGCGTCGCGCACAAGCCATGGCGGGTGGAGGCGGCGGAACCGGCGATGCCGCAAGGCTCGCGCGCCGTCGCCGGCCGGCTGCTGGCGGGCGCGAAGCCCACCGCCGACAACGCATTCAAGGTCCCACTGGTCGAGCGGACGCTCGCCGCGGTGATGGCCGAAGCACGGACCGGGAAGGCATCCGCATGAAGTTCGACACGCCCGCCGGGACCAACCCGATCGATCAGCTGAAGGTCGTCGGCAAGCCCACCGACCGGATCGACGGTCCGCGCAAGACCACCGGGACCGCTCCCTATGCCTATGAGCGCCACGACGTGGTCGCCAATCAGGCCTATGGCTATGTCGTCGGGGCCGGGATCGCCAAGGGGCGGATCGCGTCGATCGACCTGAGCGATGCGAAAGCCGCCCCCGGCGTGATCGCGATCGTCACCGCCGACAATGCCGGCCCGCTGGCCAAGGGCAAGATGAACACCGCAAAATTGCTCGGCGGCCCCCAGATCGACCATTATCATCAGGCGATCGCGGTCGTCGTCGCCGAGACGTTCGAACAGGCGCGCGCCGCCGCTGCGCTCGTCCGTGTCGACTATGCGCGGGGCAAGGGCCGGTTCGATCTCGACGCCGCGCTGACCGCCGCACCGCTCAAGGGCGACAGCAGCGGCGAAGGCAGCAGCGCGCCGCCGATCGAACGGGTCGGCGATTTCGACAAGGCGTTCGCCGCCGCGCCGGTCACACTTGACGCGCGCTACACCACGCCCGACCAGACCCATGCGATGATGGAACCCCATGCCAGCATCGCGGCATGGGAGGGGGACAAGCTGACGCTGTGGACCTCCAACCAGATGATCGCCTGGGGCAAGGGCGATGTCGCGCTGACACTGGGCATCCCCAAGGAGAATGTCCGCCTGATCTCGCCCTATATCGGGGGCGGGTTCGGCGGAAAGCTGTTCGTCCGCGCCGACGCGATCATGGCGGCGCTGGGCGCGAAGGCGGCGGGCCGCCCGGTCAAGGTCGCGCTGACCCGGCCGATGATGGCGAACAACACCACGCATCGCCCCGCGACGGTGCAGCGCATCCGTATCGGCTGCACCAAGGACGGCACGATCACCGCGATCGGGCACGAAAGCGGTTCGGGCGACCTGCCCGGCGGCGGTCCCGAGACGGCGGTGTCGCAGACCAAGCTGCTGTATGCGGGGGCGAACCGGATGACGGCGATGCGCCTCGCCGTGCTCGACCTGCCGGAGGGCAATGCGATGCGCGCGCCGGGCGAGGCCCCGGGCCTGATGGCGCTCGAAATCGCGATGGACGAGATGGCCGAAAAGCTGGGCATGGATCCGGTGGAGTTCCGCATCCGCAACGACACGCAGGTTGATCCCGCCAAGCCGGAGCGTAAATTCTCGCAGCGCAACCTGATCGCCTGCCTGCGCCAGGGTGCGGACCGGTTCGGCTGGGACAAGCGCAATACCAAGCCCGCCCAGGTCCGTGACGGGCGCTGGCTGGTCGGCATGGGCGTCGCCGCCGGGTTCCGCAACAACATGAACATGAAGTCGGCCGCGCGGGTGGGTATCGATCGCAAGGGCATCGTCACCGTCGCCACCGACATGACCGATATCGGCACCGGCACCTACACGATCGTTGCCCAGACCGCGGCGGAGGTGATGGGCGTGCCGATCGACAAGGTCGTGGTGCTTCTCGGCGACAGTTCGTTTCCGGTATCGGCGGGATCGGGCGGGCAATGGGGCGGCAACAGCTCGACCGCGGGCGTCTATGCCGCCTGCATGAAGCTGCGCGAGACGGTGGCGCAACGGCTGGGCTTCAATTCGACCGACGTCGAATTCGCGGACGGCAAGGTCCGGGCCGGCAATCGCAGCGTCTCGCTGGCCGAGGCGGCGGGTGATGCCGGGCTGTCAGCGGAGGACGGCATTGAGTTCGGCGATCTCGCCAAGAAGATGCAGCAATCCACCTTCGCCGGTCATTTCGTCGAGGTGGGGGTGGATGCCTGGACCGGCACGGTCCGTATCCGCCGGATGCTGGCGGTATGTGCCGCCGGCCGCATCCTCAACCCGAAGGCGGCGCGCAGTCAGGTGATCGGCGCGATGACGATGGGCGTCGGTGCCGCGCTGATGGAGGAACTGGCGGTCGACAAGCGGTTCGGCTTCTTCGTCAACCACGATCTCGCCGGCTATGAGGTACCGGTTCATGCCGATATCCCGCATCAGGAGGTGATCTTCCTCGACGAGGTCGACCCCACCACCTCGCCGATGAAGGCGAAGGGCGTCGGCGAGCTGGGGTTGTGCGGTGTCGGCGGCGCGATCGCCAACGCGATCTACAACGCGACCGGTGTCCGCGTCCGCGACTATCCGATCACGCTGGAGAAGCATCTGGCGAAACTGCCCCGGATCGCCTGAAAATCCCCTTGCCCCGGCCCATCGATCCGGGGCAAGGTGGCGACGTTCCTCCCCGGACCCATCATCGTTCGCGCCAACGTGCGCGATCGATCAGACGTGACAGGAGTGGACGATATGCCGATGGTCGATCGCGCGGGATTGCGCATGGCGGAACCCCTGGTTCGCTTCGTCGAGGAACGCGCGCTGCCGGGTACCGGGATCGACCCCGCCCGTTTCTGGTCCGGCATGGCCGACATCCTGGCCCGGTTCGTATCGGAAAACGCCGAATTGCTGCGCCTCCGCGACGATCTTCAAGCGCGGCTCGATGATTGGCATGACAGCCATACCGGCCAGCCGGTCGACCAGCCCGCCTATCAGTCCTTCCTGCGCGACATCGGTTATCTGGTCGATGAGCCTGCCGCCTTCACGGTCGATCCCGTCGATGTCGATGCGGAGGTGGCGACGCTGGCGGGTCCGCAACTCGTCGTGCCGATCCTGAATGCGCGGTTCCTGCTCAACGCCGCCAATGCGCGCTGGGGCAGCCTGTACGACGCGCTTTACGGGACAGATGCGATTCCCGGCGTCGCGGCCGGCCCGGACTATGATCCGGTCCGGGGCGCCGCGGTGATCGAATGGGCGAAATCCTTCCTCGACCGCGCCGTGCCGCTGGCGGCGGGATCGTGGCGCGACTGGACGGGCGATGCGCCCCTGTTGGCGGATCCGGCGCAACTGGCCGGGCGGGCCGGCGACAACTGGCTGTTCCGCCACCACGGCCTGCATATCGAACTGGTCGTCGACCGCACCCACCCGGTCGGCCGCACCGACCCCGCCGGGCTGGCGGACGTGATCCTCGAATCCGCGCTGACCGCGATCGCCGATCTGGAGGATTCGATCGCGGCGGTCGATGCGGCGGACAAGGTGTCCGCCTATGCCAACTGGCTGGGCCTGATGGCGGGCACGCTGGAGGCGCGCTTCGCGAAGGACGGCCATGCCGTCACCCGTCGCCTCGCCGCGGACCGCGCCTATACCGCGCCCGACGGCACCGGGTTCGCCCTGCCCGGCCGCAGCGTGATGTTCGTGCGCAACGTCGGCCATCTGATGACCACCCCGGCGATCCGCCTGCCCGGTGGCGCGGAAGCACCGGAGGGGATCGTCGACGCCGTCGTCACCAGCCTGATTGCGCTCCACGACGTCAAGGGCCCCCGCGCCAACAGCCGCGCCGGATCGATCTACATCGTCAAGCCCAAGATGCACGGACCCGCCGAGGCGGCCTTCACCGACCGGCTGTTCGATGCGGTCGAGGACCTGCTGGCGCTGCCCCGCCACACGATCAAGATCGGGGTGATGGACGAGGAACGCCGCACCTCCGCCAATCTGGCCGCCTGCATCCAGGCGGTCCGTCACCGGATCGTGTTCGTCAACACCGGGTTCCTCGACCGGACCGGCGACGAGATGCACAGCGCGATGCGGGCCGGCCCGATGATCCGCAAGGGCGCGATGAAGACGGCGGACTGGATCGCCGCCTATGAGGATCGCAACGTGCAGATCGGCCTCGCCTGCGGCCTCGCCGGCCGGGCGCAGATCGGCAAGGGGATGTGGGCGGCGCCGGACCGGATGGCGGACATGCTGGCGCAGAAGGGCGCGCATCCGGCATCCGGGGCGACCACCGCCTGGGTCCCCTCCCCGACCGCCGCGACGCTGCATGCGACGCATTACCACGCCATCGACGTCGCCGCGCGCCAGTCCGCCCGTGCCGGCGAACCGGTCGCGTCGCTGGACCGGCTGCTGACGATCCCCGTCGCCGCCACCCCGCCTTCGCCCGACGAGGTGCGCGAGGAACTCGACAACAACGCGCAGGGCATCCTCGGTTATGTCGTTCGCTGGATCGATCAGGGCATCGGCTGTTCGAAGGTGCCCGACATCCATGATATCGGCCTGATGGAGGATCGCGCCACGTTGCGCATCTCGTCGCAGCATATGGCGAACTGGCTGCTCCACGGCATCGCCACCCCGGCGCAGGTCGACGATGCGCTGCGCCGGATGGCGGCGAAGGTCGACGCCCAGAATGCGGGCGACCCCGCCTATCGCCCGATGGCGGGGAACGAGGCAGGCAGCATCGCCTTCCGCGCCGCCCGCGCGCTGGTGTTCGAGGGGCTGGACCAGCCGAACGGCTATACCGAACCGCTGCTCCACCGCTTCCGCGCGGAACGCAAGGCGACCGATACCGCCATGCATCGGGCCGCCGCCTGATGCCGCTTTACGACATCGATGGCCGCCGCCCTTCGCTCCCCGACGACGGATCGGCCTGGATCGCACCGTCCGCCGACGTGATCGGCGACGTCCGCCTCGGCGCGGATACCAGCATCTGGTTCGGCGCGGCGATCCGGGCGGACAACACCACGATCCTGATCGGCGATCGCACCAATATCCAGGAAGGCGCGGTGCTGCATTCCGATCCCGACAGTCCGCTGACGATCGGCACGGGCTGCACGGTCGGCCACCGCGCCATCCTGCACGGCTGCACGATCGGCGACAACGTGCTGGTCGGCATGGGCGCGACGGTGCTGAACGATGCGGTGATCGGCGACGATTGCCTGATCGGGGCGGGCGCGCTGGTGACGGAGGGGAAGGCCTTCGCCCCCGGCAGCCTGATCGTCGGCGCGCCCGCTCGCGCCGTCCGCACCCTGTCGCCCGACGCCATTGCCCGGCTGCGGGCCGCCGCCGATGGCTATGCCGCCCGTGCGCGCATCTATGCCACCGGCCTGACCCGCATCGACGGATAATCGGGTTTCCATCGAATAATCTTGTATTATAAGTTCCCCGCGCCATGCTGAACCCAAAGGCGACACGGGGAGTGGATGATGGAACGACGCAGCTTTCTGGCCGGACTGGCCGGCGGGGCGGGCATGGCGGCGATGCCGGCGGCGACGCAGGCCGGCGCCGGGCAGGCGCAGCCCGCCGCGACCCTGCCGAGCGGGGCCGAGGACCGCGCCTATATGGCCGCGCTCGCCGAGCGGATGGCGACACCGATCCTGTCACGGATGGCGCGTGGGCGGTTGCAGCGGGAGTGGACGCCCGAACTCAGCCCCAACTGGGACGGCCGCGACCCCAAGGTGTCGTATATGGAGGCGTTCGCGCGGCTGATCGACGGCATCGCGCCCTGGCTCGCGCTGCCCGACACCGATGACGCCGAAGGTCGCGTCCGCCGCACCCTGCGCGAACAGGCGGTGCAGAGCTTCATCCACTCGGTCGATCCCAAAAGCCCTGACCGGCTGGGCTGGGAGGGCCATGGCCAGGCCTTGGTCGACAGCGCCTATTTCACCAGCGCGTTGCTGCGCGCGCCGGCGGCGTTGTGGACGCCGCTCGATCCCGCCACCAAACGCCGCATCGTCGAGGTCATCAAGGGCCTCCGCCGCGTCTCGCCTCCCTATCAGAACTGGCTGCTGTTCGCCTGCATGAACGAGGCGTTCCTGTTCTCGATCGGCGAGGACTGGGACCCGATGCGGGTCGACCTGACGATCAAGCTGTTCGCCGGCGACTGGTATCTGGGCGACGGCTGGTACGGCGACGGCGCCAGCTTCCACTTCGATTACTACAACAGCTACGTCATCCACCCGATGATGGTGCAGATCATGGAGACGATCGCGAAGGGGAAGACGAACTTCAACAACCTGAAACCGGCCGAGGAGCAGGCCCGCGCGCTGAAGCGGATGCAGCGGTTCGGCGAGCATCTGGAACGGATGATCGGGCCGGACGGCGCCTATGCCGCGATCGGCCGGTCGCTGACCTATCGGATCGCCGCGCATCAGGTGCTGGGCGTGCTGGCGTGGCGCGGCTGGCTGCCCGATACGCTGCCGCCCGCACAGGTGCGCGCCGCGACGGCGGCGGCGGCGCGACAGGTGTTCGGCACCGCCGGTGGCTTGCGCAATTTCGACGATCGCGGCTTCATGCAGATCGGCTTCACCGGCCACCAGCCGGCGCTGGGCGACTGGTATTCGAACGCCGGCAGCATGTACATCGCATCGGAAGGGCTGGTGGCGCTGGGGCTGCCGGCCAGCCATCCCTACTGGTCGCAGCCGGGCCAGCCCTGGACGATGCGGCGCGCCTATGCCGGCATGGATTTCCGCAAGGATTATCCGGTCAGCTACTGACGGGCGACGGGCACGCGCATTTCGCGCGTGACGGCGGCGGCGGATCGGGTAAACCTTCGGTAAACAGGGGATATACCGCACCGTGAAGCACCACGCACTGACCGCCATCGGCCTTTGCCTCGCCGCCGGCCAGCTTCTGGCGCAGACCGCGCCACCGCCCGCCGACAAGCCCGTGCAGCGGACCCAGGCGCCCGAGGATCAGGCGACCGCGCCCGTACCCGACCCCGCCGGTGCGCTGCCCCCGCCGGCGCCCGCCGCCACGGCCACCCCCGTCGCGCCGGCCGCTGCCACGAAGAAACCGGCCGCCTGGGACGTCAATCGTCCCACGGGCCTGCGCACGCGCGAGGTGCCGATCCGGGTGGACGAAGGCAGCTGGATGAACGTCGACGTGTCGCCCGATGGCCGCACGATCGCGTTCGACCTGCTCGGCGACATCTACACCATGCCGATCGGTGGCGGCACGCCGACCCGGATCGCCGACGGCCTCGCCTTCGAACACCAGCCGCGCTTCTCGCCCGATGGCCGGCGCATCGCCTTCACCTCCGATCGCGGCGGCGGCGACAATATCTGGGTGATGAACGTCGACGGCTCCGACAAGCGGCAGGTGACGAAGGAGGATTTCCGCCTCCTCAACCAGCCGACCTGGAGCCCGGACGGCCGCTTCATCGCCGCCAAGAAGCATTTCACCACCGGCCGTTCGCTCGGCACCGGCGAGATCTGGCTCTACCACGTCTCCGGCGGTGGCGGCGTCCAGCTGGTCAAGCGCGCCAGCGAGGTGCTGCAGAAGGAACTGGGCGAACCGATCTACGCCCCCGACGGCAAGAGCATCTTCTACACCCGCAACGTGTCGCCGGGGCCGATCTTCGAATATGCGCAGAACTCGCGCACCGATTTGTTCGACATCGAACGCTACGACATCGATACCGGCGAGGTGACGACCGCGGTGTCGGGCGTGGGCGGATCGGTGCGGCCGACGCCGTCGCGCGACGGGAAACGGATCGCCTTCGTCCGGCGCGAGGACAATGTCAGCAAGCTGTGGGTGAAGGACCTCGCCACCGGGGTCGAACGCGTCGTCTACGGCCCGCTCGACCGCGACGTGCAGGAGACATGGGCGGTTACCGGCGTGTACCCCAATCTGGCGTGGACGCCGGGTGACGGCGCCATCGTGTTCTGGGCGGGCGGCAAGCTGCGCCGGGTATCCCCGGACGGATCGGGCGCGGCGGTGATCCCGTTCCGGATCGACGACACCCGCGTGATCGTCGACGCGGTCCATCCGCAGGTCGCGGTCGCCCCCGATCGCTTCGCCACGAAGATGCCGCGCTGGGCCAGCGTATCGCCCGATGGCCGCACCATCGTGTTCGAAACGCTGGGCAAGCTGTGGACCAAGTCGGCGACCGGCGGCACCGCCACCCGCCTGACCCGTGGGTCGGACGAGCTGGAACTCTATCCCAGCTGGTCGCGTGACGGTCGCCAGATCGCGTTCGTCGGCTGGACCGATGCCGGGCTGGGCCAGGTCCGCACCGTCGCCGCCGGCGGCGGATCGCCCCGCACGGTGACGACGGTGGCCGGCACCTATCGCCGCCCGCGCTTCTCCCCCGATGGCAAGACCATCGTGTTCGAACAGGGCGAGGGCGGCGGGTTGACCGCGCCGCGCGGCAATCCCGGCACCGGCGCCTATCGCGTCGCGGCGACCGGCGGCGCGCCGGTGCAGATCGCCCGCGACGTCGCCTCGCCCCAGTTCGGCATGGGCAACGACCGCGTGTTCCTGATGGCGAACGACAAGGGCAAGCGCCAGCTGGTCAGCACCGACCTGACCGGGCAGGACCGCCGCGTCCATGCCTCCGGCGAACTGGTCAACGACTACCAGATCTCCCCCGCCGGGGATTACATCGCGTTCCGCCAGAATTACGAGGCGTTCGTGATGCCGCTGCTGCCCGGCCGGCAGGCGGTGGAGACGGATGCGAAGGGTGGCCCCCTGCCCGTCACCCGTGTCAGCGGCGACGGGGCTGACTTCATCAATTGGTCGAACGACGGCCGCCGCATCCACTGGAGCGCCGGGCCGACCCTGTACACCGCCGACACCGCCGCGCTGTTCCGCACCGCCCCGGCGGGCGAGGATGCGCCGAAGTTCGCGGCACCCCGCACCGGCACATCGCTGTCGATGGATATCGCCGCGGCCAAGCCGACCGGCACCGTCGCGCTCACCGGCGCGCGCGTCGTCACCATGGCGCGGGCGGACGGCGGCATCCTCGACGACGCCACCATCCTGATCCGGGGCGACCGCATCGTCGCGATCGGCGCGCGCGGCACGGTGACGATCCCGGCCGGCACGAAGACGATCGACGTCACCGGCAAGACGATCATCCCCGGTCTGGTCGATGCCCATGCCCATGGGCCGCAGGGCGACGACGAACTGGTGCCGCAACAGAACTGGTCGGCGATGGCGAACCTCGCCTTCGGCACCACCACCCTCCACGACCCCTCGTCGCGATCGGCCGAGATCTTCCCGGCAGCGGAGATGCAGCAGGCCGGGATGGTGCTGGCCCCCCGTACCTTCTCGACCGGCGAGATCGTCTATGGCGCCAAGGCGCCCGATGTATACGCGCAGATCGACAAGTACGAGGACGCGCTGGCCATCATCCGCCGGCTGAAGGCGCAGGGCGCGCACAGCGTCAAGAACTACAACCAGCCGCGCCGCGAGCAGCGCCAGATGGTCGTCGCCGCCGCACAGGCCGAAAACATGGAAGTGGTCCCGGAAGGCGGCTCGCTGTTCACGCTGGACATGAGCCTGGTGCAGGACGGCAATTCCACGGTCGAACACAATGTCCCACTCGACCGCTTCTACGCCGATGTCGTGGGCCTCTGGTCGCAGACCACGGTCGGATACACGCCGACGCTGGTGGTGGCCTATGGCGGGCCGGCGGGCGATCCCTACTGGCGCGCGCACAGCGATGTGTGGCGGCATCCGCTCCTCACCCGTCACGCCCCGCCCGCGCTGCTCGCCGCGCAGAACGCCCGGCGCGAGATCGCGCCCGAAAGCGACTATGTCGACGGGACGACCGCGCGCGAGGCGAAGAAGCTGGCGGACAAGGGCGTACCCGTCGCGATCGGCGCGCATGGCCAGCAGCCGGGCCTCGGCGCGCATTGGGAATTGTGGAGCTTCGTGCGCGGCGGCTTCACCCCGGTCGAGGCGTTGCGCGCGGGCACCATCGCGGCCGCCACCTCGCTCGGCTATGCGAAGGACGTCGGCTCGCTGGAGGTGGGCAAGCTCGCCGATCTGGTCGTGCTGGATGCGGACCCCACCGTCGACATCCGCAACAGCGACAAGGTGGCGCAGGTGATGCTGGGCGGCCGCCTGTACGACGCCGCGACACTGAACGAGGTGACGACCGGCACCCGTCGCCGCCTGCCCTATTGGTGGGAGAATGGCGGCAGCGACACCACCAGCGGCACCGGCGCCAAGATGACGACCGGCCACGGCTTCGGCCACGGCGATATCGACTGACCGACGCCCCTCCCCCTGACGGGGGAGGGGTCAGGCGGACGGAAACCGCACCACCACCACCGTCCCCCGCTCGGCATCCTCCAGTTCCACCGTCGCGTTCAGCCGCGCGGCGGCGGAGCGGACGATCGCCAGTCCCAGCCCGCTGCCCTCCGGGCTGCCCGCCGCGCCGAGCCGCACGAACCGCTCGAACGCCGCATCGCGGTGGCCGGCGGGAATACCCGGCCCGTCGTCCGCGACGATCATCAACGTGGCCGTGTCCACCACCGCGAGCCGCACCGACACCGTACCGCCCCGGCGATTATAGCGGATGCCGTTGTCGATCAGGTTGGACAGGATTTCGAAGATCAGCGTGCGATGCCCCGGCACGACCGGCCGTTCGTCGCCCTCCAGCGTCAGCTCGACCCCTGCCTCCATGGCCTGTGCGAACAGGCGGGTGATGACCGCGCCCGCCACTTCGCGCAGGTCGACCGCCTCCAGCGGGGCGGACACCCCCGCCTCCTCCGCGCGCGCCAGGGCGAGCAGTTGCGTCACCAGCCGTTCCAGTCGCGTCACCGCCTCCGCGATCTCGTCCAGCGCCTCGGCCCGCTCCCCGCCCGATCCGCGCCGCGCCAGCGCCACCTGCACTTTCAGCACCGACAGCGGCGTGCGCATCTGGTGCGAGGCATCGGCGGTGAAGCGCCGCACCCCGCCGGTCGCACTGTCCAACTGCGCCAGCAACCGGTCGAACGCCTGTGCCAGCGGGCGCAGTTCGCTGGGCAGCGGCCCCGCCTCCAGCGGCGAGAAGTCGGGCCGCGCCCGCTCGTCGCGCGCCTCCACCGCACCGCGCAGCCGGGCGAGCGGACGCAGGCTCCACCCCAACGCCGGCCGCAGCAGCAGCGCCGCCGCGCCGACCAGCACGCATTCGCCGATCAGCAGCGCGATCATCAGCCGCCGGTTGAGCGCCCGGCGGTTGTCCAGCGTCTCGGCGATCTGGATCACCACCGGTCGATCGATCCGGGGCAGCGCGCGACGCACCTCGGCGATGCGGATGTCCTGATCGCGGTAGCGCGCGAACCGGTAGCGGGGCACGTCGACCGCCAGCGTGGCCGGGTCGGGCGCGGACAGATCGGCATAACCGGTCAGCAGCTCACCCCCCACCGCGATCCGGTAATAGACATTGTCGCGCTCGCCATTCTCCAGCATCCCGAACGCGGCGGCGGGCAGGTCCAGCGTCACCTCGCCGCGCTCCACCTGCACCGTCTCCGCGATCGCGCCCAAGGCGCCGCCCAGCACCCGGTCGCTGGTCCGCCGCACCACATCGGCGATCAGCGTCGCGCCGACCAGCCCGATCACCACCGCCGCCAGCAGCAGCGGCCCGACCATCGCCACCAGCAGCCGCGTCCGCAGCGCGGGCGTCCGGGTGTCACCCGGCATCGAGCATGTACCCGACCCCGCGCACCGTGCGGATTTCCGGGCCATCGGGGGCCAGCTTGCCGCGAAGGCGCGTGACGTGCACCTCGATCGCGTTGCCGCCGACCGGCTCGTCGAAGCCGAACACCTCACCGATCAGCAGTTCGCGCGGCACCACCCGCCCCGCCCGCGTCGCCAGCGCCTCCAGCACCGTTCGCTCGCGCCGCCGCAGGTCGAGCGTGCGGTCGCCCACCTTCGCTTCGCCGCTCGACCGGTTGATCGTCAGCGTGCCCACGCCCAGCACCGGCAGCGGATCGCCGCCCCGCCGCCGGCCCAGCGCCCGCACCCGCGCCTCCAGCTCCTCCGGCTCGAAGGGTTTTCGCAGATAGTCGTCCGCGCCCAGATCGAGCCCGCGCACCCGGTCGTCCAGCGCGTCGCGCGCGGTCAGCATCAGCACCGGCACCCGGTCGCCCCGCTCGCGCAACCGCGCCAGCACGGTGAAACCGTCGATATCGGGCAGGCCCACGTCGAGGATCACCACCGCATAGGGTTCGCCTGCCACCACAGCCAGCGCATCGCGACCCGTGGCGACATGGTCGACCGCATGGCCCCCCGCCCGCAGCAGGGCGGCGATGCCGCGGGCCAGCGCCGCGTCGTCCTCGATCATCAGGATACGCATCGCGCTACCTTCGCACGTGGCCCGATCACGTGAAAGGCTGCTGACAGCTTGGCCGCCTATCCCGCTGATAAGCCCATCCGAGCGGAGACGCGGAGGGCGAGGAGAGATGCCGATGCCGACCCCCGTTTCCCGTATCAGGCCGATCACGGCGATGATGGCGATGGCCGTGACGGTCACGCCCGCGCTGGCGCAGCGGCCCGCCGGCTATCCGCGTTCCTACGACCAGCTGATCGACGATGCCCGCGCGGAACGGCAGGTCCGCATCTACGCCAATGCCGACCGGGCGGAGATGATGCCCGTCGTCGCCGCCTTCCGCCGCCGCTATCCCGGCATCACCGTGCTGTACGCCGATCTCGGCTCCACCGAGATCTATCGCCGCTTCGTCGCGGAGACGCGGGCGCGCCGCCCGTCCGCCGATCTCGTCTGGTCGTCGGCGATGGACCTGCAGGTGAAGCTCATCAACGACGGCTTCGCACAAGGCTATGCCAGCCCGGAGAAACCGGCGCTGCCACCGACCGCGGTCTGGAAGAACATGGGCTTCGGCGTGACGGCGGAGCCGATCGGCATTGTCTACAACAAGCGGCTGGTGCCGGCCGCCCGCGTGCCCCGCACCCATGCCGCGCTGGAGTCGCTGCTCCGGCAGCAGCGCCCGTATTTCACCGGCCGGGTGACGACGTTCGATCCGGCGCGCTCCAATGTCGGCTATCTCTACCTGTCGGAGGATTTCGCCACCACCCGCGATACAAGGTCGCTGCTGGAGGCGATCGCGGCGACGAAACCCGTCTTGTCGCTGACGACCGGACCGATGCTGCGCGCGGTCGCGGAGGGGCGGCAGGCGATCGCCTATAACGTGATCGGCTCCTACGCGCTGGAGCGGGCGCGTACCGATCCGCGCATCGGTGTCGCCTTCCCGCGCGACTATACCATCGTCACCTCGCGCATCGCGTTCGTCGCGCACGATGCGGCGCATCCCGCCGCGGCCAAGCTGTTCCTCGATTTCCTGCTGTCGCGCGAAGGGCAGACGCTGCTCGCCGCGCGCAGCCTGTGGCCGGTACGCACCGACGTGCGCGCCCGCCGTCTGCCGTCTGCCCAGACCCGGCCGATCCGGGTCGGCCCGCAGCTTCTCGTCAACCTCGACCGCGTCAAGCGCCAGCGTTTCCTGCGCGACTGGACCGCGATCCTCGCCACCGGAGCCCAACACCGATGACCCTCTTCCGTACCGGCTGCGCCATCGTGGCGCTGATCGCCGCCACCCCGGCGCTGGCCCAGACGCCGACCGATGCCGATCTGGCCGCGCTGGTCCGCGCGCAGGCGGCCGAGATCGCGGCGCTCAAGACCCGGCTCGACCGGCTGGAGGGCGCCGCCACCGTCGCGCAGGCCGATCCCGCCCGCCCGGTCGATCCCGCTGCGCCACAGGTCGCAACGACGGCACCGGCTCCCGCTACGCAGGTCGCACAGTCCGGCCAGTCGCGGCGCACCGAACCCTTCGCGCCGCAACTCGCGCCCCCCGGCCCCGCCGACCGCGACGTCGGCCGCGCCATCGCCGCGCGCGACAATCCGTCCGGCCTCACCACCGAATGGGGCGCGGGGCTGCCCGTGTTCCATTCGGCGGACGGCGTCTACACCTTCAAGCCGCGCGGCCGCATCCTGACCGATGTCAGTTCCAGCTTCGGGTCGAGATATGACGGCCGCAACATCACCACTACGGGAATGCGCGCCCTCCGCCTCGGCCTCGAAGGCGGGGTCGGCACGCACTTCTTCTACCAGTTCGAATCCGATTTCTCGGAGAACGAGGTCGATGTCGTCACCGCGTTCGTCGGCTGGCGGGAACGGATCAGGCCCGGCCTCGACTGGGATGTGCGCGCCGGCCACCTGTTCAACGATCGCGGTTTCGAAGGCTCGACGGGTTCGGATTCGACCCCGTTCCTCGAACGCACCACCGTCGCCACCGCGATCATCCCGCAGCGCGGCTTCTACGGCATCGGCGTGATGCCGCGCCTGTTCTGGAAGACCGGCCACGCCTCGGTCACCCTCACCGGCGACCGGATCGACGGCGTGCAGAATGTCGGCGACAGCCGCACCGTGCTGGCGCGCGCGCACTGGAACCCGATCAAGACCGATACCGGCGTCCTCCATCTCGGCGCCTGGGGCTTCGACGAATCGCTGTCCTCGGTCGCGACCACGCTGACTCGCAACACCGTGATCGGCGGTCGCTTCAACGGCGCGCTGCGCGTCGGCAGCGGTACGCTGACCGGCGGCACCGGCACCACCGGCTACGGGATCGAGGTCGGCGGCTATCGCGGGCCGCTGTGGGTGATGGGCGAGGCGGGCCGCCGCAACGCGCGGCTGGATGCCGGCCGTCCCGATTTCGTCAGCAAGGCGTGGAGCCTGTCGGGCGGTTTCTTCCTGACCGGCGACCTGCCGCCCTACAACCCCCGCCTCGGCAGCTTCGGCCAGCCGCAGGTGTTGAAGCCCACCTTCGACGGCGGCGTCGGCGCGATCGAACTGACCGCCCGCTACGAGAATCTGGATTACACCAGCCTGCTGACCGGCGGCGAGGGCTGGGCCGCGACGCTGGGCGTCAACTGGTACCTCAACAGCTTCACCCGGTTCCAGGTGAACGCGATCCGGTGGAACACCGACAATCGCGCCGGCGCCTTCACCGGCGACGACAGCGGCCAGACGCTCAGCGCGCGCGTCGGCGTCACCTTCTGATGATCTGCCCTTTCCGCCCTTTTGTAAGGACGATGCGATGAATCTCGCCCTGCTCGGCTTCCTGATGGTCGCCACGTTCATGACCCTCATCATGACGAAGAAGATGACGCCGCTGGTCGCGCTGATCGTCATCCCCTCGATCTTCGGCGTCTTCGCCGGTCAGGCCGCCGGCCTCGGCCCGATGATGATCGACGGGATCAAGAACCTCGCCCCCACCGGCGTCATGCTGCTGTTCGCGATCCTGTTCTTCTCGACCATGACCGATACCGGCCTGTTCGATCCACTGGTCGGCCGGCTGATCCGGCTGGTCCACGGCGACCCGATGCGCATCCTGATCGGCACCGTGGTGCTGTGCGCGCTCGTCAGCCTCGATGGTGACGGGTCGACGACGTACATCATCACGATCGCCGCGCTGCTGCCGCTCTACAAGCGGTTCGACATGAACCGGCTGTACCTCGTCTGCCTGCTGATGACGACCAGCGGCATCATGAACCTGACGCCGTGGGGCGGTCCCACCGCCCGCGCCGCCAGCGCGCTGAAGCTCGATCCCGCCACGCTGTTCCTACCGCTGATCCCCGGCATGATCGCGGGCCTCGCCTTCCTGATCGGCCTCGCCATCTATTTCGGCCGCAAGGAACGGCTGCGGATGGGCGAGGCGGGGATCACCGCCAGCGACGAATTCACCGGCATGGCGGTGTCACAATATCCCGAGGCGCGTCGCCCGAAGCTGATCTGGTTCAACGCCGCCCTCGTCGTCACGCTGCTGACGCTGCTGGTATGGGGCATCCTGCCGCTGTCGGTGCTGATGATGATCGCCTTCGCGATCGCGATGATCGTCAACTATCCCGGCGTCGCCGACCAGAAGGAGCGGATTTCCGCCCATGCCGGCAACGTGCTGGCGGTGGTCTCGCTGATCTTCGCCGCCGGCATCTTCACCGGCATCCTCGGCGGCACCGGCATGGTGGAGGCGATGAGCAAGGCGGTGGTCGGCGTGATCCCGCCGGCGATGGGGCCGTACATGGCGCCGATCACCGCCGCGCTCAGCCTGCCCTTCACCTTCTTCATCTCCAACGACGCCTTCTATTTCGGGATGCTGCCGATCCTCGCCGAAGCCGGCGCGCATTACGGCGTCGCGCCGGAGGCGATCGCGCGGGCCTCGCTGATGGGCCAGCCGGTCCACCTGCTCAGCCCGCTGGTACCCTCCACCTATCTGCTCGTCAGCCTCGTCGGCATCGATCTGGCCGATCACCAGCGATTCACGCTGATCCCCGCCACGCTGGTCTGTCTGGTGATGACGCTGGTCGGGATGATCGCGCTGGCCTTCCCGTTCGTCGCCTGACCTGCCCGTGAAGGACCCTGCCGCCATCCTCCGCTTCCTCGCCGCGCTTGGTGTCGGTGCGGCGGGTGGCGTGTTGTTCCGGTCGATCGGTGCCCCCCTGCCCTGGGTGCTGGGATCGATGGCGGCCTGCGCGGCGGCCAGCATCGCGGGCCTGCCGGTCGCCGCATCCTCGGCGGCGCGGCGACCGATGGCGGCGGTGATCGGGGTGGTGCTGGGCAGCAGCTTCCGCCCCGACCTGTTCGGTCAGGCACGCGACTGGATCGTGCCGCTGATATTGTTGCCCCTCTTTCTCGCCAGCGCCGCGTTCGTCTGCGTCACCTATTTCCGGCGGGTCGCGAAGTTCGATCCGGTCACCGCCTATTTCGCCGGGATGCCGGGCGGCATCGCCGAGATGGTGGTGATGGGGTCCGAACGCGGCGCGGACGAGCGGACGATCGGGCTGATTCACGGCGCGCGCATCTTCCTCGTCGTCTTCACCCTGCCCTTCCTGATCCGCCTCATCGCCACGCCCGTGGCACCGCCCGCCGCCGCGACCGTCGTCCACGGCGATGTCGCGAACCTCGCGCTGCTCGGCTGGTCGGTCGGCTGCGTCGTGGTCGGCCTCGCGCTCGGGCGGTTGCTGCGGCTGCCGGCGTGGCACCTCGTCGGGCCGCTCGCGGTATCGGCGGTCGTCCATGCCACCGGCATCGCCGATTTCCGCATCCCCGCCTGGGCGCTTGCCGCCGCGCAGGTCGGGCTGGGCGCGACGATCGGCTGCCGCTTCGTCGGTATGACGATCCGCGCGCTGTTCCGCACTCTGCTGCTCGCCGCCGGATCGACGGTGCTGCTGCTCGTCCTCACCGTCCTGTGGGCGGTCGGGATCGCCGCGGCGACCGGGCTCGATCCGGTGCTGCTCGTCCTCGCCTATTCGCCCGGCGGGCTGGCGGAGATGAGCATGGTCGCCCTCAGCCTCGCGCTCGAACCCGCCTTCGTCATCGTCCACCACCTGACCCGGGTCGTGCTGGTGCTGATCGGTGCCCCCTTCGCCTTCCGCCCGCCCCCTTCGCCCTGATCGCTTCCGGAGACCTCGCATGGACCGTTCCCCCACCCCCCTCGTCCTGCTCCCCGCCATGGGGTGCGACGGGCAGCTATGGGCGCGCCAGATCGTCGATCTGTCCCGCCTCGCCCAACCGGAATTCGGCGACCTGTCGCGCGACGATACGCTGGACGGCATGGCCGCGCGCGTGCTGGCCGATGCGCCGCCGCGCTTCGCGGTCGCGGGCGTCAGCCTTGGTGGATACGTCGCGATGGAGATGGTGCGTCAGGCGCCCGACCGGATCACCCGCATCGCCCTGTTCGGCACCCGCGATTCGATGGACATGCGCCCCCGCACGGTGACGGGTCAGGGGATGCTCGCCACCGCGCCCCATGCCGATCCGCGCCTGTCCGCAATCGTCAGCGGTCCGGCACAGGCGATGGCGGACCGGGTCGGCCCCGCCGTGTTCGAACGCCAGCAGCGCGCCCTGCTCGCCCGCCCCGACATCAGCGAGGCGATCGCCGCGATCCGTGTGCCCGCGCTGGTCGCGGTCGGCGATCGCGACCGCATCTGCACGCCGGACGATGCCCGCGCCCTCAGCGCCCGGATCGCCAGCGCCCGTTTCCACCTGCTGCGATCATGCGGTCACCTCGCCCCGATGGAGCGGCCGGGCGAGGTGACCGCGCTGCTGCGCGACTGGCTGACCCATGGCTGATCCGCTCAGTCGGTCCACGCGGCATCGAGCATCGCACAGAGCAGATCGGCATAGGACCATCCGTCCGCCCGCGCGGCGATCGCCGACAGGCAATCCTGATCGTCGCGGCCCGGCCGCCCCGGCCCGGTCATGTTCGGCTTCATGTTCAGATCGAACAGCCTGAACGCGCCGTCCGCGCCGGCGCGGCAGTCGATCCGGATCGCCGCCCGCGCCTCGACCAGCGCGGCGGCACGGACGCACGCGGCGATCATCGCCCGCACCGGTTCCTCCGCCAGCCGTTCCGCGCCGATCGCCGCGCTGTTGCGGGTCACCGGCACATCGCCGTTATAGGGCGCGACACCGTTGCGCTGATCGAACCGCCGTACCGGCCGCAACGCCCAATGGGCATCGCCGCGTTCGCCGGAGGGCAGCGGCGATCGTGGCGGCATGACGGTGACGGTCGTCTCCTCGCCCGCCAGATATTCCTCCACCATCAGCATGTCGCCGAACGTCGCCTCGTCCAGCAATCGCGCCGCCGCGGTGCGCAGCGCCAACAGGTCGTCGACCAGCGTCACGCCCTGACTGCCCCGGCCGCGCACCGGCTTCACGATCATCGGAAACGACAGCGCCATGCCGGGCAGGTCGTCCAGTCCCCGTACCCCGTCCCGCGCGGTGGCGGACAGCAGGAACGACGCCGCCACCGGCAGGCCGGCCGCCGTCAGCGCCCGGTTGGTATCGAACTTGTCGTCGAACCGCTGCATCGCGGCCGGCGTCTGGCCGACGATGCCGACCCGGCCGATCACGTCCTCCAGCGGATGCCCCTCGAACAGCACCGTGTTCGCCCACAACATGCTCGCCCCCGCCGCCAGCGCGGCGGCGATGCCCGCGCCGGTATCGGGGAATACCCAGTTCAGCGCCCGCGCCGGATCGGGGTTCGCCACCGGAGTCATCACCGCCCGCCCGGCGGCGCGCAGCGCCACCGCGATATCCGCGCCGCCATCGGAATATCCGCCCGGCTTGGCGTCCTTGCGCAGCCCGTCGATGATCGGCGGCGGCAGCGCCTGATAGAGGATGGCGACCGGTGTCGAGGTCAAACCCTTATCTCCCAAACGGTTGATGGCATCATCGTCTATGAACCCGCTGGGTGGCGATGCAACCCGGCGGGCCGACATCCCCTCTTCCGCCGCCGATCACGCCGGGTAAAAGGGCGACATGGCTGTCACCGACATCGCGACCCGCACCTGGGATCATGGCTTCCGGCTCGATCCGATCGTCCGCAGCCTGCTCGACACCGATTTCTACAAACTGCTGATGCTCCAGATGATCCGGCATCTCTATCCGGACGTGCAGGCGACCTTCACCCTCATCAACCGTAGCCGCACGGTAAGGCTCGCCGATACGATCGACGAAGGGGAATTGCGCGCCCAGCTGGATCATGCCCGCACCGTGCGCTTCGCCAAGAAGGAGCTGATCTGGCTGGCGGGCAATAGCTTCGCCGGGCAGGAACGGATGTTCGCGCCGGATTTCCTGGCCTGGCTCGCCGATTTCCAGCTGCCCGACTATGATCTGCGCCGGGTCGACGGGCAGTTCGAACTGCAGTTCGCCGGTCCGTGGACGCACACGACGATGTGGGAGATCCCCGCGCTCACCATCGTCAACGAACTCCGGTCGCGCGCGGCGATGCGCGACATGGGGCGCTTCACGCTCGACGTCCTCTATGCCCGCGCCAAGGCCCGGCTGTGGGACAAGGTGGAGCGGCTGCGCGCGCTGCCCGATCTGGTCCTGTCCGATTTCGGCACCCGCCGCCGCCACGGCTTCCTGTGGCAGCGCTGGTGCGTGGAGGCGGTGAAGGAGGGGCTGGGCGACCGGTTCATCGGCACCTCCAACGTCCTGCTCGCGATGGACAACGACCTGGAGGCGATCGGCACCAACGCCCATGAACTGCCGATGGTGATCGCCGCGCTGGCGAACGACGACGCCGAACTGCGCGCCGCGCCGTACCGCGTGCTCGACGAGTGGCGGCGGCATTATGGCGGCAACCTGCTGATCGCGCTGCCGGATGCGTTCGGCACCGCCGCCTTCCTCGCCGACGCGCCCGACTGGGTGGCGGACTGGACCGGGTTCCGCCCGGACAGCGCGCCACCGATTGCCGCGGGGGATGAGATCATCCGCTGGTGGCAGGCGCACGGCCGCGATCCGGCGGGCAAGCTGCTGATCTTCTCGGACGGGATGGATGTCGGCTCGATCGAGGCGACCTATCGCCATTTCCACGGGCGGGTGCGGACCAGCTTCGGCTGGGGCACCAACCTGACCAACGACTTCCGCGGTTGCGCGCCCGACGGCACCACCGGGCTGGAGCCGATCTCCCTCGTCGCCAAGGTCACCAGTGCCAATGGTCGCCCGGCGGTGAAGCTGTCGGACAATCCCGCCAAGGCCACCGGCGACCCGGCCGAAATCGCCCGTTACCTGCGCGTGTTCGGCGAGGCGGGGCGACAGGCCAGCGCCGTCACCGTCTGACCGCGCGCCCTGCTGGCCGTCCGGTCATTCCAGCCCGATCCGCTTCGCCTGTTCGCCGATCCGCGTATCGATCGCCAGCGCGGCGGCACGATTGGCCCGCGCCTCGTCCGCCCGCCCCGCCTTGGCGGCGGCGATGCCGCGCGCGTACAGCGACCAGGCCTGACGCGGCCTGATCTTCAGCGCCGCATCGTAATCCGCCAGCGCCGCCGCCAGTTCGCCCCGCCGCAGCCGCACCAGCCCCCGGCTGTCCAGATAGGCGGGATTGCCCGGCGACAGCTTCAGCGCCGCGTTGCAGTCGTCCAGCGCCATGTCCAGATCGCGGCCCAATTGCGCCAGCGCCCAGCACCGGCCGTTCAGGGCGTCGCCGCGCTTGCCGTCGTCGCGGTGGGTGCGCAGCCATTGTCCGTAATTGTCGGCGGAGGCGGCCGGCATGTCGACCCGGCCGTACATCGCGCCCAGGGCCAGCCGGCCGTTGGCGGACGGCGCCAGCACGGCATCGGCCGCCGCCAGATCGGCCTTCGTCCCCTCCCGGTCGCCCCCCGCGATTCGCAGGCTCGCCCGCGTCAGCCGCGCCTCGGCATCGGTGGGCGACAGCGTGATCGCGCGGTCCAGATCGGCGAGCGCGGGCAGCATCTGGCGGTCGGCCAGTCGCGCCATCGCGCGCTGGTGGAAATAACGGCCCTCGTCCGGCGCCATCGCCACCGCCTTGTCCAGATCGGCCAGCGCCTCCGCCACCCGCCGGTTCGACAGCAGCACCGCGCCCCGCCGGCTGTACCCGGCGGCATCGGTCGGCTGCGCCGCCTTGTCGGTCAGGTCGATCGCCTTGCCGGCCACGTCGCGGGCGCCCGTGGGCGTCAGCCCGAATACCGGCCCGCCCTCATAGGTGAAGAACATCCGGTTCGTGGCGTTCGACACGAACACCCGGTGCGTCAGGAAGAAATCGACGCCCACCAGCAGGTCGGCATGGCCCAGATCGATTTCCGCGATATGGATCTTCGGCTTCGGGATCACCTCGCCGCCCAGATCGATGCGCTCGAACGGCGCGTACCACGAACGGACCTGTCGCGATCCGAGCCCGCCGCCCATGCCGGCGGCCACCACTCCCGGCGAGGTCGGCGTGACGCCCAGTTGCTTCGCGATCTCCAGCGACAGCAGCGATGTCTGCGCCCCGGTATCGAACAGCGCGCGGATCTTGCGCCCGTTCAACTCCACGGTGGCGATGGTATGCGGATTGAAATTGCTCTGCGCCTGCTCGATCAGCGGCAGGATCGTCATCGGCTTGTCCCCCGCCCAATAGGCAAGGTTGGCCTTGCCGCAATCGGTCGTCTTCATCAGCCGGACGACGCCATGCGGCAGGTCGTATTCGACATCCGCCAGCCCGAGCACGTTCTGGCCCAGCAGGCCCGCGGTGCCGGTATCGCTGCCGCCGACGATGAACGATATTTTCGGGATCGCCACGCCCCCCAGCGTGAAGTCACGGGTGACGGCGGCACCGACGGTGGCATCGCCGCCGATTCCCTTCACGCGGAACTGCGGCGGCATTGCCGACACCTTCAGGCCGAACTCCGCCGCATTGGCGCGTGAGATGGTACTGTAGAACGCACCGCTGTCGAGAATGAAGCGCACGTCCCGCCCGCCCAGCTGCGCCGTCACCATCGGCCGCCGCCCGGCCATCGTCACGGGCAGTTCGAGAATCCTCGATACCTTGCACGCCGCCACGGCCGGCACCGGTGCCAGCAGCATCGACGCCAGCACCGCCCCCATCGTCGATCGCATCCCGCCTCCCCCGTTCTATCTGCGGGCGATCATCGCCAATCGCCGCGAGGAAGGCAATCGGCCCATGGGGCCTCAATCCCTCGCCATGGTGTCGAACGCCAGATAGTCGAGGCCGGGGGTGAACAGCAGCGGTACCACTTCCTCCGCGTTGCGCTGGTTCCTGACCGGCGACTGGGGGCAATCGCCTTCGCGCACCGCCACCGCCTGCCAGCGATATCCCTTCGCCCGCTCGGGATTCCAGTCCGGTCCGCCACCCCGTTCATAACCGTCATGCAACGGCTCCGCGGCGAACGTGATCGCCAGTTGCCGGGTGTCGTATCGGCCCGATATGTCCGTCGCCACCCGCTGCCCCGCGCGTCCGGCGGTGCATATCCGCTTGCCCGCGACGCGCCCCTTGCCGACCGTCAGCCTCAGGTCGTTGCACCGCGCATCGCTCATCAGCGACGATCCCTCGCCGCTGGCCCGGCGCAACGCGGCCTCCAGCTCGCCGTCCGGCAGGCACGTCAGGAAGCTGAACGGCAGCGAGGTGGCCTGGCTGAACCGGCCGGGGGTCACACCGTAGTTCATCGTGCCCGACCGGCGAAACCGCCACAGCCCGCCACGGATGAACGGCCGGGCACCGGTGACGACGATATCGTCCTCCTGTCGCGGGCCGAGGACGAGGATGCCGTCGTCCTGCGGCGTCGCACGCGGGTTCGGCGTCGAGGCTGGGGCCGGGGCCGTATCGCGCTGCACCGCGGCGAACGCGGCGACGCCCGCTCCCGTCGCCAGCATCGCCGCCAGTATTGCCGCCGCCCGCATCTCGCTCTCCCGCCGTCGTTTTCGCGATGCTCGCAGCGAATCGTCGTTGCGGCAAGGCGGCGGGTGTCTTGCCGGTATCCTACCCCATCGCCACCGTCGGCTGGCCGGGTATCGCCACGCGGAACGTGAACACGTCGCCCGCCAGCGGCTGCGCGGCGAGCGCCGCCGCGTCCAGCCCCTGCCGCGCGGTCGTCGCCCAGGCGGTACGGCCATCGGGGCCGCCCAGCGCGATCTTGGTCACGTTGGCGACGGGGAAGTCGACCGTATCGGTCAGCGTACCGTCCGGCGCATAGCGTCGCGCCTGCCAGCCGCCGAACAGGCCGAGCCACACGCCGCCCTCCGCATCGCAGATCACCCCGTCGGGCCAGCCTTCGTCCTCGCCCAGCCGCAGGAATTCCTCCCCCGCGCCCAACGTCCCGTCCGTGGCCAGCGGATGCACGATCACCCGCTTGCCGGAGGTGTCGACATGGTACAGCCGCGTTCCCGACGGATCGATCGCCGGGCCGTTGGCGATCGTCACCGCATCGGCGCCGCTGTCGATCGCCGTCGTCCCGTCCCAGCGGTACAGCCGGCCGCTGACGGCCAGTTCGTCATTGTCCATCGTGCCGAACCACAGCCGGCCGGTGGAATCGACCGTGGCGTCGTTCAGCCGGTTGGCGGGCAGGTGCGCGTCGATCGTCGTCATCCGCCTGAACGTCGCGGTATCCGGATCGAAGCGGTGCGGCCCCGATTTCAGCCCGACGACGAACCCGCCCAGCCCCGCCGGCACGATCCAGCCGACCATCTCCGGCGCGTCCCACTGGTCGAGCGCGCCGGTCGCCGGGTGATGGCGATACACGCGCTGGCCCTTGATATCGACGAACCACAGCGCATCGCCGATCCAGATCGGCCCCTCACCCAGCATCGCGCCGATCGTCAGCGCGTGTTCCGCCTGCATCATCGTCTCTCCCGTAGCGTTCGTATCGCCAGTACCGCTATCATGGCGCATCCCCGGTCGCGTCAAGCGCCAGCGCCGCTGCCTCGATCCGGCGCAGCATTGCGGTGAAGGCAGCGATCTCGGCCGGCGCGAAGCCGGCGAAGATGCGCCGCTCCAGCGCGATCGCCTGCGGCGCGACCGCCGCATACAGTTCATGTCCCGGTCCGGTCAGCCGCAGCAGATGCGATCGCCGGTCGTCGGGATTGGCCACGCGGGCCAGCAACCCCCGGTCGACCAGCGCGATCGCGGCGCGGCTGACGGTCACCTTGTCCATCCGCGTCGTCGCGCCGATCGCCTGCTGCGTGATCCCGTCCCGCTCCGCGATCACCGCCACCAGCCGCCATTCCGGGATCGTCAGCCCGAACAACGCCTCATAGGTGCGCGCGATCGTGTCGCTGACCAGGTTGGAGGTCACCGACAATCGGTAGGGGATGAAGTCGTCCAGGATCAGCGGTCGTCGGGCCATCGGCGGCATCGTATCATTTGACACCGGTTCGGCAAACGCCCAGATAAGCGGTAACGATTGATACTTCTTCAGGAGCGGTTATGGACCATATGGACGTCAATCCGATGGGGCTCGACGGCTTCGAGTTCGCCGAGTTCACCTCGCCCGATCCCGATGCGCTTGCCCGCCAGTTCGAACAACTCGGCTTCGTCGCCGCCGCGACTCATCCCACCCTGCCCGTCACGCGGTACAGGCAGGGGCGGATTAACCTGCTGCTCAATCGCAGGCATGACGGCCATGCCCCTGATTTCGCCCGAGATCATGGGCCGTCCGCCAGCGGCATGGCGTTCCGCGTCCATGATGCAAAGGCCGCGTATGATGCCGCGATCGCCCGTGGCGCCAGGCCCGGCGATGCCACGGGCGGCGCGCTCGGCGGCGGTTATGTGCTGGAGGGGATTGGCGGCTCGAACCTCTATCTGGTCGATCGCCACGGCGCGGCCGGCTCGCTCTACGACGACTGGACGCCGGTACCCGGTGCCGAGGCGGCGGAGGCCGAGAACAATGTCGGGCTCGACCTGCTCGATCACCTCACCCACAATGTGCGCCGTGGCCAGATGCGGACCTGGTCGGCCTTTTACGGCCAGATCTTCGGGTTCGAGGAGCAGAAATACTTCGACATCAAGGGCAAGGCGACCGGCCTGTTCAGCCAGGCGATGATCGCCCCCGACCGCGCGATCCGCATCCCGCTGAACGAGAGCCAGGACGACAAGAGCCAGATCGAGGAGTTCATCCGCGACTATAACGGCGAAGGCATCCAGCACCTCGCCCTCACCACCGACGACATCTACGCCACCGTCGAGAAGCTGCGCGCCCGCGGCGTGAAGTTGCAGGACACGATCGAGACCTATTACGAACTCGTCGACAAGCGCGTGCCCGGCCATGGCGAGGATCTGGAACGCCTGCGCCGCAACCGCATCCTGATCGACGGCGCGGCCGGCGAGGAAGGGCTGCTGCTGCAAATCTTCACCGAGACGATGGTCGGCCCGATCTTCTTCGAAATCATCCAGCGCAAGGGGAACGAGGGCTTCGGCAACGGCAATTTCCAGGCGCTGTACGAGAGCATCGAGCTGGATCAAATCCGGCGCGGCGTCATCACGGTGGATGCCTAGGCATCCACCGGTGCGCGCATGACCATGCGCGAACGCACCCGGCCAGCGCGGCCAGGCCGGCGCACAAGGCGCGGCCTGGCCGCGTCTGACGCGCCGGCGTGACGAAGGAGCACCCCCATGCGCGACTACCAGACCGGCTTCGCCAACCACCACGCCACCGAGGCCATTCCCGGCGCGCTGCCGATCGGTCGCAATTCGCCCCAGCACGTTCCCTTCGGCCTTTATGCCGAACAGCTGTCGGGCACCGCGTTCACGGCGCCTCGCGCCGAAAACCGTCGCGCCTGGCTCTACCGGCTGCGCCCCACCGCCAACCATCCCGCGTTCGTCCCCTATCGGGGCGCCGCGCACCTGAAATCGGCGCCCTTCACCGACACGCCCCCCAGCCCCAACCGCCTGCGCTGGGACCCGCTGCCCTGGCCGGACGCCCCGACCGACTGGGTCGACGGCCTCGTTACCTATGGTGGCAACGGTGATGTCGGGACGGGCACCGGTGTCGCCATCCACCTTTACGCCGCCGATGCGGACATGACCGATCGGGTGTTCTTCTCGGCGGATGGCGAGATCGTGATCGTGCCGCAGGAGGGACGCCTGGCGATCGATACCGAGCAGGGCCGGATCGATATCGCGCCGCTTCATCTGGCGGTCATTCCGCGCGGCGTGCGGTTCCGCGTCGCCCTGCCGGACGGACGGGCGCGCGGCTATGTCCTCGAAAACTACGGCGCGCTGCTGCGCCTGCCCGATCTCGGCCCGATCGGGGCCAACGGCCTCGCCAATCCGCGCGATGTCGAAACCCCGGCGGCCTGGTTCGAGGATATCGACGCCCCCCATCAGGTGATCCAGAAATATCAGGGCGGGCTATGGGCGACCACGCTCGATCACAGTCCGTTCGACGTAGTGGCATGGCATGGCAACCTTGCCCCCTATCGTTATGATCTTACACGTTTTTGTACGATCAACACCGTGTCGTTCGATCATCCCGATCCGTCGATCTTCACCGTCCTGACTAGCCCCAGCGACACACCCGGCACCGCCAATGTCGATGTCGTGATCTTCCCGCCGCGCTGGATGGTGGCGGAGGATACGTTCCGCCCGCCCTGGTTCCACCGCAACGTGATGAGCGAGTTCATGGGTCTGATCCACGGCGCCTATGATGCCAAGGAGGGTGGCTTCGCCCCCGGCGGCGCGTCGCTGCACAACCAGATGAACGGCCATGGTCCGGATCGCGCCAGCTACGACAAGGCGGTCGCCGCCGATCTGGCGCCGGTGAAGATCGCCGATACGATGGCCTTCATGTTCGAGACCCGGTTCCCCGTCCGCCCGACGCGGTGGGCGACCGAAACCCCGACGATGCAGCTGGATTATGACGGGGTATGGACCGGCTTCGCCAAGGCGCAGCTGCCGTGACCGCGACCGATCGCGTCTTCGCCACCCCGGCCGGCGTCCGCCTCGGCCCGCTGGACGCGATCATGGCGGGCAAGGCGCGCAATTATGTCCTGCAGATGCGCAGCGGCCGGTTTCATGGCTTTATCGTCCGTCGTGGCGACGCGGTGTTCGGTTATGTCGATCGCTGTCCCCATGCGGGCGTCCCGCTGGCGCAAGTGCTGGACGATTATCTGACGCCGGGTGGCGATCATATCGCCTGCAGCTGGCATGGCGCACTGTTCGATATCGAGGACGGCCTGTGCGTGGGCGGCCCTTGCCTGGGTCAGCGTCTGACGGCGTGGCCGGTCGTCTTGGAGGCGGGCGAGATCGTCACCGCCGCTCCGCCTGAACCATCCGTCGCCTGAACCACCCGCGAAAATGCCGGCCGGCGATCACTCGCCGACCGGCATATCAGGTACGCAGACCGGGTGTTACTTGCCGCGTAGGCTGTTCAGCACCGCCAGCCCGACCACGCCGACCAGCGCCGCGGTGGCATAGGGGCGCGCCTGCGCGAAGCCCTTGGCCTTTTCCACCACCGGGCCGGGATTGCTGAACGCATCCTTGGCCGCACCGGCGATCTGGCGGGCATTGCCGGCCAGCTGATCCGCGATCCCTTCGTTCTGCAACGAGCGATCACCGGTCACCTTGCCGATCGTCTCCTTCACGTTGCCGCCAAGGTCCTGTGCGTCGCCGTTGAGGGTCGTTGCGTTCATCGTCGGTCTCCCATGTCGTTGCATTCCCCGTGAATGCCGTCAGGGCAGCACAACGAGCCTGACGCCATTCGGTGCCGTGCCGTAACGATTTGTCGATCGACCCTTGCCCGGGCGCGCCCTCAGATGCCGCCCTCGTCCAGCGACAACAGGGTCGCATTGCCGCCGGCGCTGGTCGTATCCACCGACACCGCGCGTTCCGCACAGAAGCGATACAGATAGTGCGGCCCGCCTGCCTTGGGGCCGGTGCCCGACAGTCCTTCGCCCCCGAATGGCTGCGATCCCACCACCGCGCCGATCATCGACCGGTTGATGTAGAGATTGCCGACCGCCGCTTCCGCCTCCGCGACCTCGGCGGCGCGGGCGATGCGGCTGTGCAGCCCCATCGTCAGGCCATATCCCTTGGCGTTCACCCGCGCGATCGTCTCCGTCAACTTGCCGGCGGGCCAGGTCGCGACATGCAGGATCGGTCCGAACCATTCGCGGTCCAGTTCCTCGATCGCCGTCAGCCGGATCAGCGTCGGCGGCACGAACAGCCCCTCCGCCGGCACCGCCAGGGTCTTCAGCGTCTGCCCCTTCGGATTGGCCCGATAGGCCATCAGCTTGTCGTAGGACGCCCGGTCGATCACCGGGCCGACATCGGTCGCAGGATCGCCCGGATCGCCGATCCGCAGCGTGTCCATCGCCCCGGCGAGCATCTCGATGACGGTGTCGGCCACCTCCTCCTGCACCAGCAACAGCCTGAGCGCGGAACAGCGCTGCCCCGCCGAACGGAAGGACGAGGCGACCACATCCGCCACCACCTGTTCAGGCAGTGCGGTAGAATCGACGATCATCGCATTGATTCCACCCGTTTCCGCGATCAGCGGCACGATCGGCCGGTCGTCGTCCTCCACCAGCGTGCGTGCGATCCGTTTCGCGGTCGCGGTCGATCCAGTGAAGGCGACGCCCGCCACCCGCACGTCGCCGGTCAGCGCCGCGCCCACGTCCGGCCCGCCGGTCACCAGCACCAGCGCATCGCGCGGCACCCCGGCGCGGTGCGCCAATTCGACCGCGGCCTGGGCGATCAGCGGTGTCTGCGGCGCCGGCTTGGCCACCACGGTGTTCCCCGTGACCAGCGCCGCCACCGTCTGCCCTAGAAAGATCGCGAGCGGGAAGTTCCACGGCGCGATCGTCGCCCACACCCCGCGTCCGTCGAGATGCAGCATGTTGCGCTCGCCGGTCGGCCCCGGCAGTTCGATGGCGCGCAGGTGCATCCGCGCCTGCTGCGCATAGTAACGGCAGAAATCCGCCGCCTCGCGCACCTCGCCGATCGCATCGGGAATCGTCTTGAACGCCTCCTGCACGCAGATCGCCATCAGCCGGTCGCGATCCTGCTCCAGCAGGTCGGCCAGCCGGTCGAGACAGGCGGCACGATCGTCGACGGTGGTGGCGGACCAGCCGGGGAACGCGGCATGGGCACGGGATACGGCATCCCGGACCAGCCCCGCCGCGTCCGCCGGAGCGTTGGCGACAGCCCCCGCGCGACGAACGAGGCCGGTATCGTTCACCACCTCAACAGTCCGCGCCAATATGTTGACATCGCTCAGGTCGATCCCGCCCGAATTGCGATGCCCCGCGCCGAACAGGTCGACCGGCAGCGGGATGGAGGGATGGCGCGAACCGCCCACGCCGGCGATCTTCGCGACCGGATCGGCGAGGATCTCGTCCTCGGTCAGCCGCGCATCGGCCAACTGGTGGACGAAGCTGGAATTGGCGCCGTTCTCCAGCAGCCGGCGGACCAGATAGGCCAGCAGGTCGCGGTGTCCGCCGACCGGCGCATAGATACGGCAATGATGGCCGTTCTCCCGCACCAGCCGCTCGTACAGGCCGTCGCCCATCCCGTGCAGGCGCTGGAACTCGAAATCCCGGCTGTTGCCGGCCCATTCCAGGATGGTCGCCACCGTCAGGGCGTTGTGGCTGGCGAAGGCGGGGCGGATGTTGCGCGCCGCCAGCATGTCCTTCGCCACGGCCAGATACGACACGTCGGTCGCCGCCTTGCGCGTGAACAGCGGATAATCGGCCAGCCCCTCGACCTGCGTGCGCTTGATCTCGCTGTCCCAGTAGGCGCCCTTCACCAGCCGCACGTTCATGATCCGGTCGAGCCCGTCCGCCCAGGCGATCACCGCCCGCGCGCGCTTGCCATAGGCCTGTACCGCCATGCCAAACCCGTCCCAGCCCTTCAGCGACGGCAGCGCCGCGACGCCGCCGATGATGTCGAGGCTCATTTCCAGCCGTTCGGATTCCTCCGCATCGACGGTCAGCGCGATGCCCTTGCCCGCCGCCTGCACGGCCAGTGCCTCCAGCATCCCGGTCAGCGCCGGCACGCATTCGTTCCAGCGGGCGACCTCGTAGCGCGGATGCAGCGCCGACAGCTTCACCGATACCGAATGGCCAGCGGCCGGATCGTTGCCCACCGCATCGATCGCGCCGACATAGGCCCGGAAATAGCGGTCGGCATCGGCAAAGGTCCGTGCCGCCTCGCCCAGCATGTCAAAGCTGGCGGTGAAGCCCTTGTTTTCCGGCTTCTTCATCCGCCGCATCGCTTCATCGATGGTGCGCCCCATCACGAAGATTTCGCCCATCATCTTCATCGCGGCGCCCACCGCCTGCCGCACGAACGGTTCGCCCGCCCGCGCCATCAGCCGCTTCAGCGGCCCCGCCTCGCCCTCGCCGACCAGCACGCGACCGACCACCAGTCCCCAGGTCGCGGAGTTGACCAGCCGCGACGACGACTTGCCGGTATGCGCGCGCCAGTCGGCATCGCCCAGCTTGTCCGCGATCAGCAGATCGGCGGTTTCCGGATCGGGCACCCGCAGGAACGCCTCCGCCAGACTGAGCAGTGCGATCCCCTCCGACGAATTGAGCCGGTATTCCTGCAGGAACTGGTTCACCCAGCCCCGGCTCTGGGCACTGCGCAGGTCGGCGAGCAGGCCCGATGCGTGGCCGATGATCCGGCTTCTCGAATCGGGGCTGGTCGCGGCGCGCTCCAGCAGCGGTTTTAGAACATCGGGTTCGGGCGCCCGGTACAGATTATTCATGCTTTTACGGGCTTCGGACGTTACGGCAGTCGTCATCTTCAAGGTTCCGGTCTTGCGAGGGCTTGCCGCGGACATGACCCCGTGGCTACAGGACGGTACGCGTCTAGCGCGAAATAGGGCCGGAGGGGAATCAGGTGGCGACGATCAGCATCGCGGACATGCGCCAGCGCGTCGGCACCGAAACGATCGGCGATTGGGTGACGGTCGATCAGGCGATGATCGATGCCTTTGCCGACGCGACCGGCGACCGGCAGTTCATCCATGTCGATCCGGTCGCCGCCGCCGCGACGCCGTTCGGCGGTACGATCGCGCATGGCTTCCTCACCCTGTCGCTGATGCCCCGCCTTGCCGCCAGCGTCGCCGACGCACCGGTGGTGGAGGGGATGCGGATGGCGGTGAACTACGGCGCCAACAAGCTGCGCTTCCTGTCACCGGTACGCAGCGGATCGCGCGTGCGCGGCCGCTTCGTCACCCTGGCCTTCGACGAACGGAAACCGGGCAATTTCCACCATCTGGTTGCCTTCACCGCCGAGATCGAAGGGCAGGACACCCCCGCCCTGATCGCCGAATGGATCACGCTGATCGTGGTCTGATCCCACCTGCCCCTGCGTCAATCGATCCAATCTGAAAGGATACGTCCATGCGTTCCGCCGTCATCGTCTCCACCGCCCGCACGCCGATCGGCCGTGCCTATCGCGGCGCCTTCAACAACCTGCCCTCCCCCACGCTCGCCTCGCACGCCATCAAGGCGGCGGTCGAGCGCGCCGGGCTAAGCGGCGGCGAGGTCGACGACGTGGTGTGGGGTGCCGCCCTGCAACAGGGGCATCAGGCCGGCAACATCGCGCGCACCGCGCTGCTCCGTGCCGGCCTGCCGACCACGGTATCGGGCATGTCGCTCGACCGGCAATGCGCCAGCGGCCTGATGGCGATCGCCACCGCCGCGAAGGAGATCGTGGTCGACGGCATGGAGATCGCCATCGGCGGCGGCGTCGACAGCATCAGCCTGGTCCAGACGCCCAAGATGAACATCGCCCCCGACCCGGAACTGCTGGCGATGCACAGGAACATCTACATGCCGATGCTCCAGACCGCGGAGGTCGTCGCCAAGCGCTATGGCATCACCCGCGATCAGATGGACGAATACAGCCTGCGATCGCAACAGCGGACCGCCGCCGCGCAGGCCGCCGGCCGCTTCGACGACGAGATCGTCCCCGTCACCGCGACGATGGCGATCGTCGACAAGGAGACCAAGGAGGTCACGCACAGGGAGGTCACCCTGTCGAAGGACGAGGGCAACCGCGCGGACACCACGCTGGAAGGTCTTTCCGCGCTGAAGCCCGTGCTCGGTCCCGACGCGACGATCACCGCCGGCAACGCCTCGCAATTGTCGGACGGCGCCTCCGCCTCGGTGCTGATGAGCGAGGACGAGGCGAACCGTCGTGGCCTGACCCCGCTCGGCCGCTATGTCGGGATGGCCGTGGCGGGCACCGAGCCGGACGAGATGGGCATCGGCCCGGTCTTCGCGATCCCGAAGCTGCTGGAACGCAACGGCCTGACGATGAACGACATCGGCCTGTGGGAACTGAACGAGGCGTTCGCGGTGCAGGTGCTGTATTGCCGCGACAAGCTGGGCATCCCCGACGAGTTGCTGAACGTCGACGGCGGCGCGATCTCGATCGGCCACCCCTATGGCATGTCCGGCGCCCGCATGACCGGCCACGCGCTGATCGAGGGCAAGCGTCGCGGCGCGAAATACGTCGTCGTCACGATGTGCGTCGGCGGCGGCATGGGCGCGGCCGGGCTGTTCGAGGTGCTGTAAGGTCGTCTTGATATGTTCGACGTGCCATAATTAATACATCAGGCGAGGCTCATGAGGCCTGCTTCCTGAGTTACCGAACCCCGGTCGTGCCAGCGGCCGGGGTTTTTCACGTTCGGGCCGCCGCCGGGACGGGGCATCGACGGTGAATCCGCTTATGTCATCGGCTTGGCCGCGACAACGCGACCACCGGCGCAACCAACGCCCGCCCCTCTCGTTCTCCCGGCAACCCCATCAAAGGAGAGCAGCACATGGCCGACCACGACAGCCCGCAGGAAATCGCCGCGAAGTTCATCGAGAAGGTGAAGGCCAGCCCCTATGTCATGCTGGGCCTGACCAACGGCCAGCATAGCGAGCCGATGTACGTCCGCCTCGACGACGACCAGCCCAACACGCTGTTCATCTTTGCCGGCAAGGACAACCGCGCCGCCGGCGGTGGCGAGGCGATGGTGCAGTTCGTCGGCAAGGGCCATGATTTCTTCGCCTGCCTCGCCGGCAACCTGCGGCAGGACAATGATCGCGCGCAGATCGACAAGCTGTGGGACAACAATGTCGAGGCATGGTTCCCGGGCGGCAAGGCGGACCCCAACCTCGCGCTGCTCCGCTTCGACGTCAGCTCGGCGGAACTGTGGGAAACCGATATCTCGCTGTCGGGCCGCGTGAAGATGCTGTTCGGTGGCACGATCCATCAGGACGAATCGTCGAGCCATGCGAAGGTCGGCTCGATCGCCTGATCCGAACCGTCGGAATAACATAGTTGAAACGGCGGCGATCCACCCGGATCGCCGCCGTTTTCATGTCAGCTGTTCTTCGTCATCCACTGTTCCAGCACCGGCGCGATGCGGTCGCGCCACTTGGAACCGTTGAAGATGCCGTAATGGCCGACGCCTTCGGCCATCAGATACTGTTTCCTGTCATCGGGCAGTGCCGTCGCCAGCGTCAGCGCCGCCTTGGTCTGGCCCAGCCCGGAAATGTCGTCGCGTTCGCCCTCGATCGCCAGCAGGCCGATATCGGTGATGGCGGCGGGATCGACCCGCTTGCCGCGATGGATATATTCGCCCTTGGGTAGGGCATGGGTCTGGAAGACGACGTCGATCGTCTGGAGATAGAATTCCGCCGTCATGTCGCAGACCGAGCGATATTCGTCGTAGAAGCCCTTGGTCGCGTCCGCGCCCTCGCCGTCGCCCTGCACCAGATGCTTGAACATCCCCCAGTGGCTGATCATGTGGTTGCCGAGGTTCATCGACATGAAGCCGGCGAGTTGCAGGAACCCCGGATAGACCTGACGGCCGCTGCCCGGATAGGTGCCCGGCACCGTCACGATCACGTTCTGCTCGAACCAGCTGTGCGGCCGCTTGGTCGCCAGCGTGTTGACCGCGGTCGGCGCCTCGCGCGTGTCGACCGGGCCACCCATCATCGTCAGCGTCAGCGGGCGATGGGGGTGGGCATCCGCGCTCATCACCGCGGCGGTGGCATAGGCGGGGACGGAGGGCTGGCACACCGCCAGCATGTGCGACCGGGGATCGCCGTCACGGCCCATCGCGGTCAGGAATTCGACCAGATAATCGACGTAATCGTCCAGATCGAAACGCCCGGCCGACATCGGCACCAGCTTCGCATCGCGCCAGTCGGTGATGTAGACGTCGGCGAAGGGCAGCATCCGTTCCACCGTACCGCGCAGCAGCGTGGCGAAATGGCCCGACATCGGCGCGACGATCAGCAGCCTGGGGCCACCCTCCACCCCCTCGCGACGGAACCGCTTGAGCTGGCCGAACGGCTTGCGCAGCACGATCTCCTCATGGATCGGCACGTCGCGCCCGTCGATGCTGGTATGGGTGAATCCGAATGCGGGCTTGCCGCGCGGGGCGGCGGCATGGGCGAACACTTCCAGCGCGGAGCCGACGATCGCGCCGCCACCCAGATAAGCGAAGGGATTGGCGGGGTTCTGGAGCAGACCCGCACCGAAATTGGCCATGGCGCTGGCGCCAGCCATCATGGAACGCTGCATTTCATAGGCGTGGTAAAGCATCGGGTATCCTTTGGCCCAAGATAGGCGTGTCTGGACGAAGTGCCTAATTACTTATCGGCAACGTCCGCCCGGCGGCAAACGCTCCATGCCACCCCGTCTACCACATCGATCGTTACCGAACGATACGCGGCGTTGAGCGGGGTGCCCCGCGCTGCTAGGCGCAGGCGCATGGCCCGACGCGACACCCCGCCCGCCCCCACCGGGACCCCGCCGGCGGACGACCGCCGCCGCCTCGGCGATCTTGGCATGGTCTGGCGTCATGCCCGTCGCTATCCCGGCCGGATCGCGATCGCCGGCGCCGCCCTGCTCACCACCTCGGCGGCGACGATCGGCATCCCCTATGGCTTCAAGCGGGTGATCGACCGGGGTTTCGCCGGTCAGGGGGGCACGTCGTTCGCCACCTCGTTCCATTACCTGCTGATGATCGTCGTGGTGCTCGCGGTCGCCACCGCGATCCGCTTCTACTACGTCTCGTGGCTGGGCGAACGGGTGGTGGCGGATATCCGGACGGACGTGCAGCGCCACCTGCTGCGCCTCAGCCCCCGCTTCTTCGAGGAGAACCGCCCGTCGGAGATCGCCTCGCGCCTGACCTCGGATACCGCGCTGATCGAGATGATCGTCGGCAGCACCGTGTCGATCGCGCTGCGCAACATGTTCACCGGCATCGGCGGGCTGATCTACCTGTTCGTCATCTCGCCGAAACTGGCGGGGATGCTGACGCTGGGCATCCCGCTCATCATCCTGCCGATGACGGTGCTGGGCAAGCGCGTCCGCCGCTATTCGCGCGCCTCGCAGGACCGCATCGCCGAGGTCGGGACGATCACCACCGAGGTGCTGGGCGCGATGCGGATCGTGCAGGCGTTCGGACAGGAACCGCGTGAGGCGGCACGCTTCGGCACCGCGGTGGAGGCGACCTTCGCCGCCGCGCGCCGCCGCAACGCGCTGCGCGCGGTGATGACGGCGACCGTGATCGGCCTGGTCTTCGGGTCGATCACGCTGGTGCTGTGGGAGGGTGCGGTCGATGTCGCCGCCGGCCGCCTCAGCGGCGGATCGATCGCGGCGTTCGTGCTGACCGGCGGCATCGTCGCGGGGGCGTTCGGCGCGCTGACCGAAGTCTATGGCGACCTGCTGCGCGGGGCCGGTGCGGCCAGCCGGCTCGCGGAACTGGAACGCGAGGTGCCCGAGATCGCGGCGCCGGCGAACCCCGTCGCCTTTCCGGTGCCGCCACGCGGGGCGATCCGGTTCGAGGGGGTCGGCTTCCGCTATCCGACCCGCCCCGAAATCCTCGCGCTCGACGGCTTCTCGCTCGATATCGCACCGGGCCAGACGGTGGCGGTGGTCGGCCCCTCCGGCGCGGGCAAGTCGACGCTGTTCCAGCTGGCACAGCGCTTCTACGATCCCGAACAGGGGCACATCCTCGTCGATGGCGTCCCCCTGACCGATGCCGATCCGGCGCAGTTGCGCGCGCGGATCGCGATGGTGCCGCAGGAAACCGTGATCTTCGCGGCCTCCGCGCGCGACAATCTCCGCTATGGCCGCTGGGAAGCGGGAGACGATGCCCTGTGGGACGCGGCGGAGGCAGCCAACGCCGCCGAATTCCTGCGCCGCCTGCCCGATGGTCTCGATACCTATCTGGGTGAAGGCGGCGCGCGCCTGTCCGGCGGGCAGCGCCAGCGGCTGACGATCGCCCGCGCGCTGCTCCGCGATGCCCCCATCCTGTTGCTGGACGAGGCGACCAGCGCGCTGGACGCCGAAAGCGAGCGACTGGTGCAGGAAGCGCTGGAACGGCTGATGGCGGATCGCACCACGCTCGTCATCGCCCACCGCCTCGCCACCGTCCGCGCCGCCGGCCGGATCGTGGTGATGGACGAGGGGCGGATCGTCGAGCAGGGCACCCATGCCGATCTGATCGCGGGCGGCGGCCTCTATGCGCGGCTGGCGGGATTGCAGTTCCACGCCGGAGCGTGACGGGCGATCACCCAACCGATCCCGTCATCGTCAGGGCACCGAAACGATGACGGTTAAATGATGGGGCCTGATGTCCGTCATGGCGAGAGCAGCGAAGCAATCCAGGGCCGGATCAGGACGCCCTGGATTGCTTCGCTGCGCTCGCAATGACGGATTGGGGGTCAGGCCGATGCCATCCTGCGATGGATCATCGCCGCTTGCCCTGATGCCGGATATTGGCCGGCCGGCCCCGCCGCTTCAGCACGCGCGGCCCGCGCGGCGGTGCCGCCGCCTTGCCGCCGGGCAGTTCGAACCGCAGCGCGCCCGACACCGGGTTCGCCTCCGCCAGCCGCAGCCTTAGCCGCTGCCCCAGCGCATAGGCATCGCCGCTCGTCTCGCCGACCAAGGTCCGTGCCGCCTCGTCGAAGCGGAAATACTCGCCGCCCAGATCGCGGACCGACATCAACCCGTCGCCACCGATCCCCTCGACCGTGGCGAAGAAGCCGTAATTCTGCACGCCGGTGATGCGCGCGTCCACCTCGTCTCCCACCCGTTCCGACAGGAAGGCGGCAACATAGCGATCGACGGTATCGCGCTCCGCCTCCATCGCGCGGCGTTCCAGCCGGCTGATCCCCTCGCCGATCCGCTCCATCTCGTCGCCATCGGGCAATTGCCCGCCCGGCCCCAGCGCGTAGGCGCCCGCCAGCGCGCGGTGGACGACCAGATCGGCATAACGCCGGATCGGCGAGGTGAAGTGCGCGTAGCTGCCCAGCGACAGGCCGAAATGCCCCTGATTGGCGGGGGCGTAATAGGCCTGCGTCTGGGTGCGCAGCACCTGCTCCATCACCTGCGGGCGGAAATCCGCCTCGCCGATCCGGGTCAGGATATGGTTGAACGTCGCCGGCTTCACCACCTGCCCCAGCGCGAAGGGCACGTCGAACGTCTCCAGATAATCCTTCAGCGCCACCAGCTTCTCGCGGCTGGGCGGTAGGTGGACGCGGTACATCACCGGTGCCTTCTTCGCCTCCAGCGCCTTGGCGGCGGCGACGTTGGCGGCGATCATGTAATCCTCGATCAGCCGGTGCGCATCCAGCCGTTCGCGCGGCGCGACCGACAGGATGCGCCCCTTCTCGTCCAGCACCACCCGGCGTTCGGGCAGATCGAGGTCGAGCGGCTCGCGCGCATCGCGCGCCTTCGCCAGCGCGTGCCAGCATTCCCATAGCGGGCGGAGCACGGGCAACAGGTCCCCCTCCCCCCGGTCGATCACCGCCTGCGCATCCTCATAGGCGATGTTGGCCGCGATCCGCACCACCGCGCGGGTGAAGCGCCAGCCCTTCAGCGCGCCCGATTTCGACACCTGCAGATGACAGGCCAGTGCGGCGCGATCCTCGCCCTCGACCAGCGAACAGACGTGCGCCGACAGGATTTCGGGCAGCATCGGCACGACCCGGTCGGGGAAATAGACCGAATTGCCGCGCGCGCGCGCTTCCTTGTCCAGCGCCGAACCGGGGCGGACATAGAAGCCGACATCGGCGATCGCGACCACCGCCTTCCACCCGCCCTCGTTGGCGGGATCGTCGTCGGGCGCGGCCCAGACTGCGTCGTCATGGTCGCGCGCGTCGGCGGGATCGATCGCGACGATCGGCAGGTCGCGCAGGTCCTCGCGCCCCTCGCCCAGCGGCTGCGCGGCGACCCGCTCCGCCTCTTCCAGCGCGGCCTCGGAAAAGACGTCGGGAATGCCCAGCTTGTGGATCGCGATCAGCGAGAAGGAACGCGGCGCGAACGGATCGCCCAGCCGCTCCACCACCCGCACCGACAGGCCGGGGGGACGACCGGCGAGGTCGCACAGCACCAGATCGCCCGCCGCCGCGTCGCCGCGATCGAACACCGCGAATTCGCGCCGTTCCTTCTTCTCGACCCCGGTCAGCCAGTATTTGCCGCCTTCCTCGCGCAGCACGCCCAGAATCTGTTCGGACGCCTTTTCCAGCACCTTCATCGGATGCGCGATCAGGCCCTGCCCGGCATCCTCGGTCCGGGCGAGGATGCGCTGGCCGATCCCCAGCGCGCCCTTCTTGCGGTCGCGCACGCGCAGCCGCGGCGCGGGCGTCTCCGCTTCCCACCGGTCGGGCACCGCCCATACATTGCCGCCGTCATCGACATCGACGATGCGCAGCACCGTCACCTTGGGCACGCCGCCCATCTTGTGGAAGGCGCGGCCGGGGCCGCCATCGATCAGCCCCTCGTCCGCCATGTCCTTGAGCAGCGCCTTGAGCGCGATCTTCTGTTGCGCGGTCAGGCCGAAGGCGCGCGCGATCTCACGCTTGCCGGCGGGTTTGTCGGCGGTTTCGATGAAGTGGAGGATCTGCGGACGGGTCGGCAGGCCGGGTGTGGGTCGAGGCATCGACAGCAGATAGGGCGCGCGATCGCCCGCGTCACCCTGCCCGCCCTACTTCCCTGCCTGCACCACCTCGATCACCGTGTCGCCCGCCGCCAGCGCCATCGCCTCATGCTCCCAGAACCCGATCGCCCGGTCGCCGCGATACAGGCGCAGCACCTGCCCGCCGACGATCTCGCGCACCGATCGCCCGATCTCGTCCGGCCGCACCGCGCGCTCGCGCAGTTCGACCGATCCGCCCCGCGTCACCAGATCGGCCATATAGTCGGCGATGTGCGGCCCGGCGGTGCATTGCGCCAGCAGCTGCCCCCCGAAGCTGACCGGGTTGACGATGATCGTCGCCCCCGCATCGCGCGCCAGCAGTTCGTTCTCGATCGCCGCGATCGCCACCGCGATGCCGGCATGGGGCGACAGCCGGCGGATGGTGAGCACGATCAGCACCGCGGTATCGTCCCGCCCCGGCGACACGATCACCTGCGCCGCCGCCTCGACCTTGGCGATCGACAGCACGCGGTTGTGCGTCGCATCGCCCTCCACGGTGGCGACGCCCAGTTCCTCCGCCAGCCGCAGCCGGTCGGCCCGTTCGTCGACCACCACGATGTCGCCCGGGTCGTGCCCGCGTTCCAGCAGTTCGGCGACCGCTGCCGTGCCCGACCGGCCATAGCCGCAGACGATCACGTGATCCTTCAGTTCGCGTCGTATCAGGCCCATCCGCCACCTTTCCCATCCCTGCCGCAACATGAAGCTGTACGCGCTGCCCAGGAAGATCAGGAACACGAAGATGCGGATCGGCGTGACGACGAACGTGTCGAACATCCGCGCCGAGGTGGATACCGGCACGATATCGCCATACCCGACCGTCGTCACCGTGATGACCGTGAAATACACGATATCCAGGAACGTGACCGCCCCGTCGCTGTTGTCGCGCAGGCCGTCCCGGTCGATCCAGTGCCCGCCCAGCGCGATTCCGACCAGCACCAGCACCGCGACCGCCCGGATCGCCAGCGTCGTCAGCGGCCCCAGCCGCCCCGCGCGATAGAAGCGCGGCCGCACCGCCGACAGCGCGGCCTGCGCCGCCACCTGCCCGGGCGGCAGCGCGCGGCGACGGATCGGGCGACGGGCGTCCGTCAGTATGCCCGCCCGATCAGGATGCGCTCCACCGCCGGCTCGCCGGTGAAGATGCACGGGCCGTGATCGCCATGCGTCTGGCCCAGCGGCGCGTTGCGGATCGTCAGCTTCAACGCCTTCAGCCGTTCCACCACCGCGTCGAGCGCCGCACCGGTCGGCTTCGACCAGCGGACATCGACCCAGCCGGGGTTCCTGACGCTGTCGGCAAAATGCGCCTCGACGGTGGCGAAATCGTCGACCGGCACGATCTGCGCGCGCAGCCGCTCGGTCGATTGCGCCAGCAGCGTCGCCTGGATATCGGCCAGCGTCTGCGCGACGCCCGCCACCAGATCGCCGCGCGGCATCACCGCCGAATCGAGCTTGCCGTCCTCGCGGTACAGCCGGTCGCGACGGATGACGGACACGTTGCCCCCCGCCACGTCGCGCCCGCCGACCTCGATCACGATCGGCGCGCCCTTCTTCACCCAGCCCCAGCGCTTGGTCGCGGCCTTGGCGGGTTTCAGGTCGAGCAGCGCACGCACCGGCTCGCCCAGCGCCGATTGCGCCGCCAGTTCCTTTTGCAGGCTGCGGCAATAGTCCACGATCGCCGCGTCTTCGGGCTGGTCGCGCAGCATCGGCACGATCACCACCTGCCACGGCGCGATCGCCGGCGGCACGCGCAGGCCGTCGTCGTCGCCGTGCACCATGATGACGCCACCGATCATCCGCGTCGACACCCCCCAACTGGTAGTGTTCGCCAGTTCGAACTCGCCCGCGCTGTTCTGGAACTTGATATTCTGGGCATGGGCGAAATTGGTGCCGAGGAAATGGCTGGTGCCGGCCTGCAACGCCTTGCCATCCTGCATCATCGCCTCGATCGAATAGGTCGAGACCGCGCCGGGGAACCGCTCGTTCTCCGGCTTCTCGCCCGCGATCACATGCACGCCGAGGCAGGTTTCCGAGAATTCGCGGTAGACCTCCAGCATCCGCAACGTCTCCTCCACCGCCTCGTCGGCGCTGGCATGGGCGGTATGGCCTTCCTGCCACAGGAATTCGGTGGTGCGCAGGAACATCCGGGTCCGCATCTCCCACCGCACCACGTTCGCCCATTGGTTGATGAGCACGGGCAGGTCACGCCACGACTGCACCCAGCGCGAAAAGGCGGTACCGATCACCGTCTCCGAGGTCGGCCGCACGACCAGCGGCTCCTCCAGCTTCGCGGTCGGATCGGGCATCAGCCCGCCCTTGCCGTCCGCCACCAGCCGGTGATGCGTGACGACCGCCATCTCCTTGGCGAACCCCTCGACATGCTCCGCCTCCTTCTCGAAATAGGAAAGCGGGATGAACAGCGGGAAATAGCAGTTCTCGTGTCCGGTCGCCTTGATCCGGTCGTCGAGCAGCCGCTGGATGCGTTCCCAGATGCCATAGCCCCAGGGGCGGATGACCATGCAGCCGCGGACGCCGGATTCCTCGGCAAGGTCGGCTTCGGTGATGACGGACTGATACCAGGCGGCAAAGTCCGCCTCGCGCGTGACGGAAAGGGCGTGCTTCATGCCCGCCCGCTTGCCCGATGCCGGCCGGTTTCGCCAGTCCGTTCGTTTCGATCAGGGTCTGTTTGAGAACGCGCCGTGGCGCGTTTTGCGGTACCGGCCCGCTCCCCCTCCCGACCACCCATTCAGGATACGCTGTGGGTGGTCGGGAGGGGGAGCGGGCCGGTACCGCCTTGAAACTCGCCCTTTCGCGAGTTTCCAAACAGCCTCTCAGGGCGTGACCGACAGCCGCCGCGCGGTGATAATCGTGACCGGCGCAGTCGGCACCTCGCCCTTGAACGCGCCGCGCACCGTCTTGTCGGGCGAGACGGGCGCATCGAAGATCCGCAGCACGACATCCATCCCCTCCACGATCCGGCCGAACGCGGCATAGCCCTGATTGTCGCCGGGGCGGGTGGGGTCCGCATCGAACGACGGCTGGTCCCCGACCGAGACGGTGAACTCGCCCCGCGCGGTGCCGGGGGCAAGGCGCGCGGTGGACAGGGTGCCGTCCAGATGTTTCAGCCCGGTGGTGCTGGTCGGCTCATGCCTGATCGGCGGCAGCGACCGTTTGCCGTCGCCGTTCGAGCCGAACTGCACGAACCCGAATTTGTCCGCCACCTTCACCACGCGGTAGAAGTTGGTGCCGTCCAGCTTGCGCTGATCGACATAGCGCAGGAAGTTGTTCGCGCTGACCGGCGCGGCGCGCGTATCCGCCTCCACCACGATCCGGCCGGCGCTGGTGACGATCGCGACACGCGGCAGCGGTGACGTGGCCGGTTGCGCGGCAGGCGGCGTCACCTGCGCAACGGCGGGCATCGCCACTAGCCCCAGCGCCATCGTCAGCATCCACCGCATCGCCGCTCTCCCGTTCACATTCACCCGCAAAGCCAGACACTTCCCCGGCGGAGGCCGGGGTCCAGTTGGGCGGACCTTCGCATTCCATCATCGGCCCTTCCCCACTGGACCCCGGCCTCCGCCGGGAAGGGATGCAGGATAAGGGCCGGCCCTATCCGTTCAGCCCGCCAGCGCCTTCTTCAGCAACTCGTTGACCACCGCCGGATTGGCCTTGCCGCCCATCGCCTTCATCGTCTGGCCGACGAAGAAGCCGAACAGCGTTTCCTTGCCGCCGCGATACTGGCCCAGCTGGTTCGGGTTCTTCGCGATCACCTCGGCGATCACCGCCTCGATCGCGCCGGTGTCGCTGGTCTGCTTCAGGCCACGTTCCTCGACGATCCTGGACGGCGCGTCGCCGGTGTCCAGCATCACCTCGAACACCTGCTTGGCGAGACTGCCCGACAGCGTCCCGTCCGCGACCAGCGCCAGCAGTTCCGCCGCCTGCGCCGGCCCCACCGGGCTGTCGACGATCGAGCGACCCAGCCGGTTGAGCGCGCCGAACAGTTCCGACGTCACCCAGTTCGCCGCGCGCACCGGCTCCGCGCCCGCATCCAGCAGCGTATCGAACCAGCGCGCGCTCTCCACCTCGGCGGTCAGCACGTCCGCCTGATAGGCGCTGATGCCCAGCGCCTGATAACGGCGGCGCTTGGCATCGGGCAGTTCCGGCAGCGACGCGAGGCAATCGTCGAGGAACGCGTCCTCCAGTTCCAGCGGCAACAGGTCGGGATCGGGGAAGTACCGGTAATCATGCGCGTCTTCCTTCGAGCGCATCGACCGGGTGGTGCCGCTCTCGACGTTGAACAGCCGTGTTTCCTGCACGATGCGGCCACCCGATTCGAGCACCTCGACCTGCCGGCGCGCCTCGTACTCGATCGCCGCCATCACGAAGCGGACCGAGTTGACGTTCTTCGTTTCGGTCCGGGTGCCGAGTTCGTCGCCGGGCTTGCGCACGCTGACGTTCACGTCGGCACGCATCGAGCCTTCCTCCATGTTGCCGTCGCACGACCCGACATAGCGCAGGATCGAGCGCAGCTTGCGCAGATAGGCCCCCGCCTCGGCGGGCGAACGCATGTCCGGGCGGCTGACGATCTCCATCAGCGCCACGCCCGACCGGTTGAGATCGACATAGGATCGGGTCGGATGCTGGTCGTGCATCAGCTTGCCGGCATCCTGCTCGACATGGATGCGCTCCACCCCGATCGATTTCTGCGAGCCGTCCGGGTCCTTTTCGTCGAGCGCGATGTCGATCGCCCCCTCGCCGACCAGCGGGTGATAGAGCTGGCTGATCTGATAGCCCTGCGGCAGATCGGCGTAGAAATAGTTCTTGCGATCGAATCGCGACCATTTGTTGATGGTCGCGCCGATCGCCATGCCGGTGCGCACCGCCTGCCGGATGCACTCGGCATTGGGCACCGGCAGCATCCCCGGCATCGCCGCGTCGACCAGCGACACCTGCGTGTTCGGCTCCGCCCCGAACGCGGTCGCCGCGCCGGAGAACAGCTTCGCCTGCGACGTCACCTGCGCATGGACTTCCAGGCCGATCACGACCTCCCATGCGCCCGTCGCGCCCTCGACCATATACGCCTGCTCAGCCATCGATCCGTCCATTCTTCTCTTCGCGGCCGATCAACGGCGCGCTGAACCGCGCGTATCGGCGCATCATACCCAGTGTCGAATAATCGTCGCGGCGGAACCGCGCCTGCGCCCGTTCCGCCATCGCCCGCCGTTCGTCCGGCGTCTGCGACCGGGCGGCCGTCTTCCATGCCGCCGCGTCGCCGGGGGGCACGAACAGCGCCTCGTCCTCCGCCATATAGGTCGGCACACCGCCGGTGCGCGAGGCGATCACGGGGATGCCCATCGCCATCGCCTCCAGCGCGACGGTGATCCCGGAATAGATGTTATCGCGCATCGGCACCGCGATATAGGTCGCGCTGGCATACAGGCGACGCCATTCGGCCAGCGGCGGGCTGCGCGGGATCGTCAGGTTGCTGTATTTCGTCAGCAGATCGTCGGGCAGTTCCCGGTTCATGATGACCAGCTCGTAATCCGGGTCGTTGCCGAACGCATCGAGCAATACCTGCCAGTCGCGGGTCATGTCGTTGCCCGCCGCGACGATGCGCGTCACCCCGCGCGCATCCCCTTCGGCCGCATGGGGGGCGAAGTTCTCGGCGGCGATGCCGAAATGCATCAGCGCGGCGTTCACCCCGGGCAGCCTGCGGCGGCACGCGTCGAGGCAGGGCTGCGTATGCGTCAGCAGCAGCGGGATGCGCTTCAACAGGTTGCGGTACAGGAACTGCCGCCCGGCGTTGAGCGACTCCCACCAGTCGATCACCCAGATCGCGGTGCCGATGATCGGCTTGCGCGGCACGAGGCCCATCACCATCAGCAATTGCGCCGCCATCGCGTCCCATTCGGACATGGTGACGATGATGTCCGCCGCCGCCATCCGCCGCCGGTTGAACAGCGCATGGGGCATGTCGAGTCGGATCGTCCGTTCGTCCCATCGCGCGATCTTGCGCGACAGCGGCCGAAAATCGTCGTCCGAATAGGTCACCTCGAACCCGCACTCGGCGGCGCGGTGAAAGCCGTAGGGGCTTTCGTCGGGCTCGGTCCCCTCCTCGAACTGCTTCCGGTATTTGACCGCGTTACGGCCGAACGGAAGATGGACGTAGAGCCGGGGGCGACGCCCCCCCGCTTCTACCACCAGCGGTCCGGCCGGGCGACGAAGCCCGCACGCTCCTCGATCGCGAGGCTGGCGTTCAGCACGCCCTGCTCGTCGAGCGGCCGGCCGATGATCTGGAGGCCCAGCGGCAGGCCCTGATGATCCAGCCCGCCCGGCACGCTCATCGCCGGCAATCCCGCCAGCGACGACGGCACGGTGAACACGTCGTTCAGGTACATCGCGATCGGATCGTCCGACTTCTCGCCCAGCCCGAACGCGGCCGATGGCGCGGTCGGCGTCAGCAGCAGGTCGCACTGTTCCCACGCCCGCTCGAAATCGCGGGCAATCAGCGTCCGCACCTTCTGCGCCTGCGTGTAATAGGCGTCGTAGAAACCGGCCGACAGCACATAGGTGCCGATCATGATCCGGCGCTTCACCTCGTCACCGAAGCCGTCGGCGCGGGTCGCGGCATACATATCCTGCAACCCCGCCCCCTCCGGCAGGTCGCGCAGGCCGTAACGGACCCCGTCATAGCGCGCGAGGTTGGACGACGCCTCGGCGGGCGCGATGATGTAATAGGCGGGCAGCGCGTATTTCGTATGCGGCAGCGACACCTCGACGATCTCCGCCCCGGCATCGCGCAGCCAGTCGATGCCCTGCTGCCACAGCGCCTCGATCTCGGCGGGCATCCCGTCGACCCGGTATTCCCTGGGGATGCCGATCCGCTTGCCGGTCAGGTTGGCGGACAGACCCGCTTCCCATGCCGGCACGTTGAGCTGCAGCGAGGTCGCGTCCTTGCGGTCGAACCCCGCCATCGCCCCCAGCATGATCGCGCAGTCGCGCACGTCGCGCGCCATCGGCCCCGCCTGATCGAGCGACGAGGCGAAGGCGATCGTGCCCCAGCGCGAACAGCGGCCATAGGTCGGCTTGATCCCGCTGATCCCGGTGAAGGCGGCGGGCTGGCGGATCGAGCCGCCGGTATCGGTGCCCGTCGCGCCCGGACACAGCCGGGCCGCGACCGCCGATGACGACCCGCCCGACGACCCGCCCGGCGCCAGCGCCGTGTTACCGCCGTCGTTGCGCCGCCACGGCGAGATGACGTTGCCGAACGCGCTGGTCTCGTTCGACGATCCCATCGCGAACTGGTCCATGTTCAGCTTGCCGAGCATCCCCGCGCCCGCATCCCACAGATTCTGCGAGACGGCCGATTCGTAGGGGGGCACGAAGCCTTCGAGGATATGGCTCGCCGCCGTCGTCGCGACGCCGGTGGTGCAGAACAGGTCCTTCATCCCGATCGGCACGCCGGCCAGCGGCTTCGGCGCGTCGCCGGCGGCGCGCGCGGCATCGGCGGCGTCGGCGGCGGCCAGCGCATGGTCGGGCGTCTTGACGAGGAAGGCGTTGAGCGCGTCGGCGGCGGCGACGTTGGCATTGAACGCCTCCGCCACGTCACGCGCGGTGAAATCGCCCGCGCGGAAGCCGTCGCGGATGGCGGCGATACCCAGATCGGTCAGGTCGGTCATGCTATTCGATCACCTTGGGCACCGTGAAGAAGCCGTGTTCGGCCTGCGGCGCGTTCTTCATCAACAGGTCGCGGATGCCGCCGCCGGTCAGCGGATCAGCATTCACCACGTCGTCGCGCAGCCGCAGGCTGTTGGGGATCACCGCCGTCATCGGCTCGACCCCTTGCGTATCGACCTGTTCGAGCTGCTCGATCCAGTGGAGGATGTTGCCGAGTTCGGGGGCGAGGCGGCTCGCATCCTCATCGGTGATGGCGAGCCTGGCGAGGCTGGCGATCTTCTTGACGGTGGCGGTGTCGACGGACATGCCATTGCGGCTAGCATCGCGCATCCCGGCCGCGCAACGCTTTTGCGCTGCACCATCGCGATTGCGCGTATCCGCCGGGTGCGGCAGGAGACGCCGGAACGGAGTGAATGGGTGGCGCGCAAATTCCTGTATCTGGTCGCCGGGCTGATCGTGCTCGCCATTGCGGGTGCCCTGACGTACCGGTTCTACGGCAACGACCTGATCCGCATGACGCTGGTTCCCAAGGAGGAATTCAGGGCGCAGCCCGATGTGCCGGGCAAGGCGTATGACGATCGCGCGATGTGGCTCGCCCGCCCCGATCTGCCCGGCAATCCCGCCTTGTGGACGCCTGCGGGCTTCGCCCCGCGCGCGACGCCGGGCGGCGCGGCGATCTTCTTCATCCACCCCACCTCCTATGTCAGCCGCGATCACTGGAACGCGCCGATCGACGATGCCGAGACCAACGATCGCGCCGCGCTGTTCCTGCGTGGCCAGGCGAGCGCGTTCAACGAGGCGGGCGAGATCTGGGCGCCCCGTTACCGTCAGGCGACGTTCGGCGCCTTCCTGACCAGCGTCGCCGATGCCGAGCGGGCGCTGCAACTGGCGTATGAGGACGTGGATGCCGCATTCGATAGTTTCCTGCGGCAGGTCGCGCCCGACCGGCCGATCATCCTCGCCGGCCACAGCCAGGGTGCGCTGCACCTGACGCGGCTGCTGCGCGACCGGGTGGCGAAGGACCCGACGCTCGCCCGCCGGATCGTCGCCGCCTATGTCGTCGGCTGGCCGGTGTCGCGCGCCACCGATCTGCCGCGCATGGGCGTGCCGGAATGCACCGCCGCCGATCAGGCCGGCTGCCTGTTGTCGTGGGAAAGCTTCGCCGAACCCGCCGACCTGTCGCTGATCGTCGACACCTATGACATGACGCGCGGGTTCGACGGCCAGCCCCGTCGCGGCACGCCGATGGTCTGCACCAATCCCCTGACCGGCACCGCCGATGCGACCGCGCCGGCGACCGCCAATCTGGGCACGCTGTTCCCGGCCGCCGACCTGTCGACCGCCGATCTGACGCCCGCCCGCGTTCCCGCCCGCTGCGGCGAGCGCGGGTTCCTGTTCATCGGCGAGGCGCCCGATGTCGGCCCCTATGTGCTGCCGGGCAACAACTACCATGTCTACGACTACAGCCTGTTCTGGGCGAACGTGCGGGCGGACGCGGGCCGGCGGCTGGCGGCATGGCGCCCGGTGAAAAAGGCGGCGAAGCGCGCGCCGGGGACAAGACGATGATTACCACCGATCGCGCGGTGTTCCGTGCCGCCCTGCCCGATGGCGGCCGGCTGATCGGACTGGATGTGGGGACCAAGACGATCGGCACCGCGCTGTGCGATGCCGGCTGGAGCTTCGCCAGCCCGGCGCTGCTGATCCGCCGCACGAAATTCGCGAAGGACAAGGCGCAGCTGGTCGACCTGATGACCGCCCAGCATGTCCGCGGCCTCGTCGTCGGCCTGCCCCTCAACCTCGACGGCAGCGAAAGCCCCCGCTCGCAGGCGACGCGCAGCATGGCGCGGCTGCTCGACGATCTCGGCCCGGTCCTGCTGTGGGACGAACGCTGGTCGACCGTCGCGGTGGAGCGGTTCATGATCGAGCAGGACATGAGCCGCGCGAAGCGGGCTGAGCGGATCGACAATCTCGCCGCCGCGCACATCCTGCAGGCCGCGATCGACGCGCTGGTCGCCGCCTGACCGCAGGGCGGTGCGCGGAACCCGCGCGCCGTACACCATGTTTCCTGACGAATCGTCAACGAGTTGGCGGTTATCGTCTCGGGTGCAGCCGTTTGCGAAGAGGGCCGTTCGCGATGAACATGATGACCCCCGTCACGGGGAATACCCCGTCAGCCGCCATCACCGGCATCGCCCCGGTGCGCCCGGTGGTCGAGCCCACGACGTCCTTCGCGCAGGGCGATCCCGGCGAGGACCGGTCCGGTCGCGACCAGCCCGACGAGGGAAGCGACCGGGGTACGGAAACCACGTTGCGCTACAAGTTCGACTGGCTGGTGCAGCGTCAGGTCCGTGCCGGCACGATCGATCCGGACGAGGCGGCGGAGATGATCCGGCTGTTCGACCGGACGCTCGCCGATGCGACGGCCCCCGATCCGGACGCCCCCGAGACGGCGGTTGCCGATGCGGCGGTCGACCGCGACGATCGCGACCCGGCCGGCGCGACCCGGCAGGCCCCGGCCGAAACGGACGCGCAATCCACCCAGCGCGGAAGCGCGGCCGCCGCGCTGCTCGACCGGATGCGCGAACGGTTCGGCGTCGACGGCCCCTATGACGATCATGGCGGGCAGAACGTCTTCACCCCGCTCGGAACGGTCGTCGACGAACACGTCTGAGCAAGCTCGCTTGCCCCGTGCGGCGGGCTTCGCTACCCGCCGCGACGATGCTGTCGCCGTCCGATCACCGCCCCGCCGCCCTGATCGCAGGGTCCGCCGTCTTCCCGCACCGGCACCTGACCGGGATCGAAGGGCTGCAACCGCACGAGATCGCGTTCCTGCTCGACGAGGCGGATCGCTGGGTGGAGGCGAACCGCACCCATGCGCGCGGCGACGCGCCCCTTGCCGGCCTCACCCAGATCAACGCCTTCTTCGAGAACAGCACGCGGACATTGCTGTCGTTCGAGATCGCGGGGAAACGGCTGGGCGCCGACGTGGTCAACATGCACGCCGCGCAAAGCTCGGTGAAGAAGGGCGAGACGCTGATCGACACCGCGCAGACGCTGAACGCGATGCGCGCCGACGTGCTCGTCATCCGCCACATGAGTTCGGGCGCGGTGAAGCTGATCGCGGACAAGGTCGACTGTCCGGTGCTGAACGCCGGCGACGGCCGCCACGAACACCCGACCCAGGCGCTGCTCGACGCGCTGACGATCCGGCGGCGGCGCGGCAGCATCGCCGGGCAGCGCGTGGTGATCTGCGGCGACCTGCTGCACAGCCGCGTGGCGCGGTCGAACATCCTGTCGCTCACCGCATTGGCGGCCGAGGTGCGGGTCTGCGCGCCCACCACCCTGATGCCGCCCGCGATCGAGCGGATGTTCGTCCAGCCCTTCACCGATTTCGATGCGGCGCTGGAGGGGGCGGACGTGGTGATGATGCTGCGCCTCCAGAACGAGCGGATGGATGGCGGCTACGTCCCCTCCCCCCGCGAATTCCGGCTGCGCTACGGCTTGACGCCGGAACGGCTGAAGCGCGCGAAGCCCGATGCGCTGGTAATGCATCCCGGCCCGATGAACCGGGGGATCGAGATCGATTCAGTGGTGGCGGACGGGCCGCAATCGGCGATCACCGAACAGGTGGCGATGGGCGTGGCGGTGCGGATGGCGTGCCTCGACGTCCTCACCCGCCGGGCGCGCGGCGTGGAGGGCTGGGCATGAGCGTGGTGGCGATCACCGATGTGCGGCTGGTGCTGCCCGACCGGGTCGAATCCGGCGCGCTGCTGGTGCAAGACGGCGTCATCACCGCGATCGGCGCGGTCGAGGTGCCGGCGGACGCAGAGGTCGTCGATGGACGCGGCAGGCTGCTCGCCCCCGCGATCGTCGATCTCGGCGTGTTCGGCGTCGATCGCGAGGCGTGCCGGCGCGGCGGCATCGTCCGGATCGCGCTGATGCCCGATCAGTCGCCGGTGCTGGACGATCCCGGCATCGTCCAGCGGGCCGCGCTGGTCGGTCGCCCCGATCTGTGGATTCATCCCCTCGCCGCCGCCACGCGCGGGCTGGCGGGCAGCGAACTGGCCGAGATGGCATTCTGCCAGCAGGCCGGCGCCCATGCCGTCGCCACCGGGCGCGGCTGGATCGCCGATGCGCAGGTCATGGCGCGCGTCCTGTCCTATGCCCGCGATCTCGATCTGGCGGTCGTCACTCATGCCGAGGATGGCGGGCTGACCGCCGGCGCGGTCGCGACGGCGGGCGAGACCGCGACCCGGCTCGGCCTGCCTGCCGCCCCCGCGATCGCCGAGGCGCTGGCGGTGGCGCGCGACCTGATGCTGGCCGAGGAGACGGGCGCACGCCTGCACATCCGGCAGGTCACCACCGCCGCCGCGATCGACCTGATCCGGGCGGCCAAGCGGCGCGGCGTCTCCGTCACCTGCGGGATCACGCCCGCGCACCTGCACTTGTCGGATATCGCGATGAGCGATTTCCGCACCTTCGCCCACCTCTCGCCGCCCCTGCGCGACGAGGCGGACCGGCGCGCCTGTCTGGCGGCGGTGGCGGACGGGACGATCGACGTGATCGCCTCCGGCCACGATCCCCATGGCGCGGAGGAAAAGCGCCTGCCCTTCGCCGATGCCGCCGCCGGCATGGCGGGCGCGGAGACGCTGCTGCCGCTGACACTGATGCTGGTGCGCGACGGGCTGGTCACGCTCGACCGGCTGTTCACGCTGCTCGCCGCCAATCCGGCGCGGATACTGGGGATCGACACCGGCCGGCTGGCCACGGGTCAGCCCGCCGATCTGGTCCTGTTCGACGACGGCGCACCGTGGCGGATCGATGGCGAGGCGTTCGCCTCCGCCGGGAACACGCCGTTCGACGGCCTGCCCGTGCAGGGCCGCGTGCTGCGGCTGTGGAAGGGCGGCCGGGCGCTATAGAGTGTGATGACCTGACATCCACCCGTCCGTCATTGCGAGCGTAGCGAAGCAATCCAGAGCCCGGCGCACGACGCACCCGACTGCGTCGCTACGCTCGCAACGACGGGACGATCAAGCCGGTGTCGTCCCGCTCCAAGCGGCTTATTCGCTGACCCATTCCGCCCTGGGGATACCCTGCGCCCATAGCAGCGCGGTCAGGTCGCCATGCTCGATCCGCGCCGCCGCCGCCGCGGCGACGATCGGCTTGGCGTGATAGGCGACGCCAAGCCCCGCCGCGCGAATCATCGGCAGGTCGTTGGCGCCGTCGCCCACCGCCAGCGTCTGCGCCGCCGTCAGCCCGCGTTCGGTGATGGCGGCGTTCAGGGTCGCCTCCTTGGTGGCGGCACCGACGATCGGCTTGGCGACCTCGCCCGTCAGTTGCCCTTCGGCCACCAGCAGGCGGTTGGCGATCGAGCGGTCGAACCCGATCCGGGCGGCCACCGGTTCAGCGAAGCGGGTGAAGCCGCCCGACACCAGGATCGCCAGCGCCCCGCCCGCCCGCATCGTCCGGACCAGTGGCACCGCGCCGGGCATGGTGCGCACCCGTTCCGCCAGACAGCGGTCGATCGCCCCTTCGTCCAGCCCCGCCAGCAGCGCGACACGGGCATCCAGTGCGCCCTCGAAATCCAGTTCGCCGCGCATCGCCCGTTCGGTCACCTCGGCGACCTGCGCCTTGATGCCGGCATAATCGGCCAGTTCGTCGATGCATTCGACGGTAATCATCGTCGAGTCCATGTCGGCGATCAGCAGCGCCTTGCGCCGCCCCGCGCGGGGCTGCACGATCAGATCGACCCCCGCGAAGACGCCCTCCAGCGATGCCCGTGCCGCCAGGGAATCACCGGTGAAATCAATATCGGCCGCCGCATCGGCATCGATCCAGCGGGGGGCCGATGGCCTGCACCCCGCCGCCGCCAGCCGGTCCGCCGCCGCCGACACCTCTCCCCCAGGCAGGCCATTGGCTGCTATCAGCGTCGCCGTGAACATCGCACTTCCCCCATTCCCCAGCGTCGCCCTCATCGCAGGGCCGACCGCCAGCGGCAAGTCCGCCGCGGCGATCGCGGTGGCACAGGCGCATGACGGCGTCGTCGTCAACGCCGATGCCAGTCAGGTCTATCGCGACCTGCGGGTGCTCAGCGCCCGCCCGTCGCCCGCCGACGAGGCACGCGTGCCGCATCGCCTGTTCGGTCATGTCGACGGCGCCGATACCGGCTATTCCGCCGCCCGCTGGGCCGGCGAGGCGCGCAACGCAATCGCGGCGATCCATGCCGAGGGGCGGTTGCCGGTGCTGGTCGGCGGCACCGGCCTGTATCTGCGGACCCTGCTGGACGGCATCGCACCGGTGCCCGACATCGATCCCGCGATCCGCGCCGCCGTGCGCGCGCTGCCGGTCGCCGACGCGCATCGTCTGTTGTCGGCCGAGGACCCCGCCGCCGCCGCCCGCCTCGCCCCCGCCGATACCACGCGGGTCGCCCGCGCGCTGGAGGTCGTGCGGTCGACCGGCCGGCCGCTGGCGGACTGGCAGGCGGAACGGGCCGGCGGGATCGGCGACACAATCCGGCTGGTGCCCGTCCGCCTGCTGCCGCCGCGCGACCTGCTGCTGACCCGGATCGATGCGCGCGCCGCCGCGATGATGGACGATGCGATGGTCGAGGTGGCGGAGCTGATCGCGCGGACGGATGTTCCCGCCGATGCCCCGGTCCGCCGCGCGATCGGGGTCGCCGCGCTGGCCGATCATCTCGCCGGGCGGCTGTCGCGCGACGACGCCCTGTCGCGGCTGCGGCACGACACCCACCGCTATGCGAAGCGCCAATATACCTGGTTTCGCAATCAACCACCACCAGAATGGCATATCACGACAGAAAATGACTCTGCATTGGCTTTTATAGATGCTTTATTGCGATAACGGGGGTTGACGGCTGGTCCTTACCCCTCTAGCGCCACCCCACCTTCTTCCATCACCGAAAGAGACAACCATGACCGAGCGAAGCGGAGCCGACATCCTCGTCGAGGCGCTATGCGATCTCGGCGTGGAGATCGTGTTCGGGTATCCCGGCGGCGCGGTGCTGCCAATCTATGACGCGCTGTTCCGGTCCGGCCGGATCAGGCACATCCTCGTCCGTCACGAACAGGCGGCGACCCATGCGGCGGAGGGCTATGCGCGGTCGACCGGCAAGCCCGGCGTCGTCCTCGTCACCTCCGGCCCCGGCGCGACCAATGCCGTTACCGGCATCACCGACGCGCTGCTCGATTCGATCCCGATGGTCGTCATCACCGGCCAGGTGCCGACCGCGCTGATCGGCACCGATGCGTTTCAGGAGGCGGATACCGTCGGCATCACCCGCCACTGCACCAAGCATAATTATCTGGTGAAGGACCCGGCCCGGCTGGGCGCGGTGATCCACGAGGCGTTCCACATCGCCACCTCCGGCCGCCCCGGCCCGGTCGTCGTCGACATCCCCAAGGACGTGCAGGTCGCGACCGCCAAGTACCAGAAGCCCGGCCCGATCCAGCACAAGACCTATCGCCCGCAGGTGAAGGCCGATCCGAAGGCGATCGAAACCGTCGTCGATATGCTGGCGGCGGCGGAGCGGCCGGTGTTCTACACCGGCGGCGGCATCATCAATTCCGGCCCCGCCGCGTCGCAGCTGCTGCGCGAACTGGTGCGGCTGACCGGTGCGCCGGTCACCTCGACGCTGATGGGTCTGGGTGCCTATCCGGCCAGCGGCCCGCAATGGCTGGGGATGCTGGGGATGCACGGCACCTATGAGGCGAACATGGCGATGAACGAGGCCGATCTGGTCCTCGCGATCGGCAGCCGCTTCGACGACCGGGTCACCGGCCGGCTGGATGCGTTCAGCCCCAACAGCCGCAAGGTCCATATCGATATCGACCGGTCGAGCGTGAACAAGAACGTCCGTGTCGATCTCGCGGTGATCGCCGATGCCGGCCACGCGATGGAGGACATGGTCCGCGTGTGGAAGGCGCGCCAGCATCCCAAGCCCGACCTGACCGAATGGCAGGAGCGGATCGCCGGCTGGCGCGCGAAACGCTGCCTCGACTTCCCCGAAGGCAACGGCACCGAGATCATGCCCCAGCGCGCCGTCCGCGCGCTGTACGAGGCGACCCACGCGCGCGAGCCGATCATCACGACCGAGGTCGGGCAGCACCAGATGTGGGCCGCGCAGCATTTCGGCTTCGACGCGCCCAACAAGTGGCTGACCTCCGGCGGGCTTGGCACGATGGGCTACGGCCTGCCCGCCGCGATCGGCGCGCAGCTCGGCAATCCCGGCGCGCTGGTGATCGACATCGCGGGTGAGGCATCGATCCAGATGAACATCCAGGAACTGGCCACCGCCGGCCAGTACCGGTTGCCGGTCAAGGTCTTCATCCTCAACAACGAATATATGGGGATGGTCCGCCAGTGGCAGGAGCTGACCTATTCGTCGCGCTATTCGGAAAGCTACAGCGAATCGCTGCCCGATTTCGTCAAGCTGGCCGAAGCCTATGGCTGGAAGGGCATCCGGATCGAGACGATGGACCAGCTCGACGCCGGCATCGCCGACATGCTGGCGCATGACGGACCGGTGATGGTCGACTGCATGGTGTCGAAACTGACCAACTGCTTTCCGATGATCCCGTCGGGCGCGGCGCATACCGACATGATCCTGCAGGCCAACGAAGTATCCGGCGAGATGGACGACGAGGCCAAGGCGCTGGTCTGACCGCCGCACCCCGATCCGCCAACAGCCCTCCCCCGACCCCTCCCGCCAAGCGGGAGGGGAGAGAGATCGACATGCACATCAAGACCGAAGCAGCCGAACGCCATACGCTGGCGGTGATCGTCGACAACGAACCCGGCATCCTCGCCCGGATCGCCGGCCTGTTCACCGCGCGCGGCTACAACATCGCCAGCCTGACCGTGTCGGAGATCAGCGACGACAAGGCGGTCAGCCGGATCACTATCGTCACCAGCGCGTCGCCGCCGGTGATGGAACAGATCATGGCGCAGCTCGACCGGCTGGTGCCGGTCCACAAGGTCGTCGACCTCACGGTCGAGGGCGATCACGTCGAACGCGAACTGGCGCTGGTGAAGGTCGCCGGGGTCGGCGAGAAGCGGATCGAGGCGATGCGGCTGGCCGAGGTGTATCGTGGCCGGGTGGTCGATGCCACCACCTCCAGCTTCGTGTTCGAGGTGACGGGCTCGTTCCAGAAGATCGACAAGTTCGTCGAGCTGATGCGCGAGGTCGGCCTGGTCGAGGTCGCCCGCACCGGCATCGTCGCCATCGCCCGCGGCCGCGACGCCGCCTGATTATCTACCGCTCCCCTCGGGGAACGATCAAAAAAAGGGACGAAGACCATGAAAGTCTATTACGATCGCGACGCCGATCTGAACCTCATCACCGACAAGAAGATCGCGATCATCGGCTATGGCTCGCAGGGCCATGCCCATGCGCAGAACCTGCGCGATTCGGGCGTGAAGCAGGTCGCGATCGCGCTGCGCGACGGATCGGCCACCGCGAAGAAGGCGGCCGACGCCGGTTTCCAGGTGATGTCCAACGCCGCCGCCGCCGGCTGGGCCGACATCCTGATGATCCTCGCCCCCGACGAGCATCAGGCCGCGATCTGGGAGAACGACCTGAAGGGCAACATGAAGCCCGGTGCCGCGCTCGCCTTCGCGCACGGCCTGAACGTGCATTTCGGCCTGATCGAGCCGCCGAAGGACATCGACGTCATCATGATCGCGCCCAAGGGTCCGGGCCATACCGTGCGCAGCGAATATGTCCGCGGCGGCGGTGTCCCCTGCCTGATCGCGATCCACCAGGATGCCAGCGGCAACGCGCACGATGTCGCGCTCGCCTATGCATCGGGGGTCGGCGGCGGCCGTTCGGGGATCATCGAGACCAATTTCCGCGAGGAATGCGAAACCGATCTGTTCGGTGAGCAGGCCGTGCTCTGCGGCGGCATCACCCACCTGATCCAGGCGGGTTTCGAGACGCTGACCGAGGCCGGATACGCGCCTGAAATGGCCTATTTCGAATGCCTGCATGAAACCAAGCTGATCGTCGACCTGCTGTATGAGGGCGGCATCGCCAACATGCGCTATTCGATCTCGAACACCGCCGAATATGGCGACATCACCACCGGCCCGCGGATCATCACCGACGAGACGAAGAAGGAGATGAAGCGCGTGCTCGCCGACATCCAGTCGGGCCGCTTCGTCAAGAACTTCGTCCTCGACAACCGCGCCGGCCAGCCGGAACTGAAGGCCGCACGCAGCCTCGCCGCCGCTCACCCGATCGAAAAGACCGGAGCCGAACTGCGCGCGATGATGCCGTGGATCGGCGCCAACAAGCTGGTCGACAAGGCGAAGAACTGAGAAGACGGGATGTGGATCGCCTGTCCGGTCCACATCCCGCCCACCCGCGAAACGGATCGTTGTCGCAACGGCGTTTGACGGCGCCCTCCCCGCCCGCCACGGTCCCGCGGGTCAACAGGGAGTTTACCGACATGCGTATCGCCATCGCCACCGCCATCATGCTGATCGCCGCCCCGGTCGTCGCCCAGACCGGCACGCCCGGCACGCCGAACCGGGCACTGGTCACCGCCGGCACCTATCAGGTCGACCCGAACCACACGCAGGTGACGTGGCAGGTCAACCATATGGGCTTTTCGCTGCTGGAGGGTCAGTTCGGCGCCACCGCCGGCTCGATCACCATCGATCCCGCCCGGTTGAGCGCGACCCAGGTCGATGTGACCTTCGCGGTCGATCAGCTGTCCACCACCTCGGAAGGCTTCACCAAGCACCTCAAGTCGAAGGACTTCTTCGATGCGGAGGCCAACCCCACCGCCCGTTTCGTGTCCACCAGCGTCCGCGCCAGCGGCAATGGCGCGACGATCGTCGGCAACCTGACGATCAAGAACGTCAGCAAGCCGGTCACCCTGCAGGCGACCTTCGTCGGCGCGGGCAACAATCCGATGAGCAAGAAGCTGAACTTCGGCTTCCGCGCGACCGGATCGATCAAGCGCAGCGATTTCGGGCTCGGCATGGCGGCGCCGGTCGTCTCCGACAAGGTCGATCTGACGATCAACGCCGCGTTCGCCGCGAAGTGAACCGGTCGGCGCCCGCCGGCCGGTCAGGCCGTGCGGGCGCTGGCGGCCAGCCCCTCGAACGTCGCCCGCACATCGGGCGCGGCATGGGCGGCCAGCGAGGCGATCCGGCCCAGCGTGGCCGGGTCGCCTCCCTGCCCACTTGTGCCGGGGGTGTGATAGGCCATCGCCCATTCCCCGAATTCCCGCACCGCCACCTCGCGGTTCGACAGCACGACCAGTCCGTAATGCCGATCGTCCTGCTGGATGCGCCTGAACGTCGTGTCGACGGTCGCCTCCTCGCCCTCCAGCACCTGGAGGAAACGTTTGCCGTTGAAGAACAGCAGCCCGGTGATCCGGTCGCGCGCATTGTTGCGCCGCGATGCCGCCAGGATCGTCGCGGGGTCGATCGTCGCGGCGACCGCACGGTGGACGGTACTGATGTAAAGCAACTGGCGCATATCGAAATTCCTTATATCTTCATCGACTTAGCCGGAACGACACTAACGAAATCTTGCCATGGCACGGGCATCGGTGGACAAGTGCGCAGCCCGGCGGCATGATGCACCGGATGCTGAACGCGCTGCCCGGCCTGCGACTTATCCGCCCTTAGGGTGGCGTCGTTCCCATGCGCGTTTCCCTAAGGGCCTTATCCTACCCCTAGCGCCATGATCGACCGCGACCGTGATACGGTGCCGCGGCGTCACATCCGGGAAGTCTCCATGCTCCGCGATCCCTCGACCAAATACCGACCCTTTCCGCCGATCGACCTGCCCGACCGGCAATGGCCGTCGCGCACCATCACCCGCGCGCCCCGCTGGCTGTCGACCGACCTGCGCGACGGCAATCAGGCGCTGATCGATCCGATGGACGCCGAGAAGAAGACGCGGCTGTTCGACCTGCTCGTCCAGGTCGGGCTGAAGGAGATCGAGGTCGGCTTCCCCTCCGCCGGCGCGACCGAGTTCGACTTCATTTCCGGGCTGGTGAAGACCGGCCGCATCCCCGACGATGTCGCGATCCAGGTGCTCACCCAGTCGCGCCGCGACCTGATCGAAACCAGCTTCGCCTCGCTGGACGGGGCGAAGACCGCGATCGTCCACCTCTACAACGCGGTGTCGCCGGCGTGGCGCAAGATCGTGTTCGGCATGACCCGCGAACAGGTGAAGCAGATCGCGATCGAGGGCGCGAAGGTGCTGCGCGACGAGGCGGCGAAGCGGCCCGACACCCGCTGGCAGTTCGAATACAGCCCCGAGACCTTTTCCACCGCCGAACTCGATTTCTCGGTGGAGGTGTGCGAGGCGGTGATGGACGTGCTGCAACCGACGCCGGACGCACCGATCATCTTCAACCTGCCCGCCACCGTCGAATGTGCGACGCCCAACGTCTATGCCGATCAGATCGAATGGTTCGGCCGCCACATCCGCAACCGCGACGCCTGCGTCATCTCGCTCCACACGCATAACGATCGCGGCACCGGCGTCGCCGCCGCCGAACTGGGGATGATGGCGGGGGCCGACCGGGTCGAGGGCTGCCTGCTCGGCAATGGCGAGCGGACGGGCAATTGCGATCTCGTGACGGTCGCGCTCAACCTCTACACGCAAGGGGTCGATCCCCGGCTCGACCTGTCGGATATCGACGCGGTGGTGAACACGGTCCAGTATTGCACCAACCTGCCCGTCCATCCGCGCACGCCCTATGCCGGCGATCTGGTCTTCACCGCCTTTTCGGGCTCGCATCAGGATGCGATCAAGAAGGGGTTCGCCGCGCAAGCAGCCCGCAACGACGGCATCTGGGAAGTCCCCTATCTGCCGATCGATCCCGCCGATCTCGGCCGCAGCTACGAGGCGGTGATCCGCGTCAACTCGCAAAGCGGCAAGGGCGGCGTCGCCTGGGTGATCGAGCAGGACCGCGGGCTGAAACTGCCCAAGCGCCTCCAGGCCGATTTCAGCCGCCACGTGCAGGCGCTGGCCGACGAAACCAGCCGCGAACTGGGCGCGGCGGATATCTGGGGCCGGTTCGAGGCGACCTACCTGCCCCGCGACGGCGACCGGTTCGTATTGCGCGACTACGAGGAGACGGGCACCGCCGGGCAGCGCCTGTTCGTCGGGCGCGTCGCGGTGGATGGCGAGGAACGCTCGATCTCCGGGCGCGGCAACGGCCTGATCTCCGGCGTGATCGCCGCGCTGGGCGAGACGGGGCCGACCCTCGACGTGATCGATTACAGCGAACACGCGATCGGCCACGGTGCCGATGCGCAGGCCGCCGCCTATGTCGAATGCCGCACCGACGATGGCCGCATCGTGTTCGGCGTCGGTCTGGACAGCGACATCGCCACCGCCAGCGTCCGCGCGGTCCTGAGCGCCGCCAACCGCGCCTGACGGAACCCCCGTCGGCGCGGCCGGTTCGTCTCCCGGATGTCCGGGAGACGAACCGATGCCGAACGAACACAAGCCGACGAAGAAGATGGCCGACAACGCCCAGAAGGGCCTCGACCTGCGCGATAAATTCAACCGGGGCGGCACCGATGTCGGGGTGAAGCGCGCCAAGCAGATCGTCGACGGCGGCCCGATGTCCGACGATGACGTGAAGTCGATGCACAGCTATTTCGCCCGCCACGACGTCGACAAGGACGCCAAGTCCCACGACTGGGGCGACGAGGAAAACCCCTCCGCCGGCTATATCGCGTGGCTGCTATGGGGCGGCGAGGAAGGCAAGACCTGGGCCGACAAGCAACGCGAGAAGATCGGGGACTGAGGGGAGCCATGCTCCGGAACGGTCGTGGATAGCCGCGCCGATCTGCCCCAAATACCCCTCCCCGGCGGAGGCCGGGGCCCAGTTGGGAAAGCCGTTGTGGGTTAAACACCCCTTCACCCAACTGGACCCCGGCCTCCGCCGGGGGGTGGCAGGCCATCAACGGAAATGCCGCGATCTCACCCCGCCAGATGCATGAAATCGCGCTCGAACGGCACCAGATGCGCGCCGCCGTCGACGAACAGGATTTGCCGGTCCATCCCCGTCGCGCCCGCGCAGAACAGCACCGCCGCCGCGATATCGTCGGGCGTCGACAGGCGCCCTAACGGCATCGTCGCGGCCAGCCGCGCCATCTGGCCGGCATCGTAATCGTCGGTCGCCAGCGTCAGGCCGGGGGCGACCCCGTTCATGCGGATGCCCGCCGCGCCGATCCGCGTCAGCCCGGCCAGCCCCAGCTTGGCGAGCGTATAGGATAGCTGGTCGGGGTGCGGATGCGCGATCCGCTGGTCGAGGATGTTGACCACCGAGCGATCCCCCGCCCCGCCGGCCGCCACGAACGCCTGCACCAGCAGCACCGCCGCCGCACAGTTCACCGCATAGGCGCCGGTCAGGTCGGCCACCCCGATATCCGCCAGCCGGTCCTGCCCGAACACGGAGGCACCGTTGACCAGCAGGTCGGGCGCGCGGCCGAACCGCGCCGCCACCGCCGCGAACAGATCGGTCGCCGTCGCCGGATCGGTGAAATCCGCGACGAAGCCGTGCCACCGCACCTCCGCACCGGCCAGCACCGCCGCCAGCGCCGGCTCCGGTTCGGCATCGTGGCTGCCGTGCAGCGCCAGATCATAGCCCGCGCCCGCCAGCGCCGCCGCTACCGCCGCCCCCAGCCGCCGGCATCCGCCGGTGACGAGGGCGAGCGGCCTACCGGCCACCGACACCGATCAGCGCCAGCACCTCCTTGCGGCTGCGCTCGTCGTCGCGGAACGCGCCCATCATCCGGCTGGTCACCATCGCGACGCCGGGGGTCCGCACGCCCCGCGCGGTCATGCACGCATGGGTCGCCTCGATCACCACCGCCACCCCCAGCGGCTTCAGGTGGGTCCAGATGCAATCCGCGACTTCGGCGGTCAGCCGTTCCTGCACCTGCAACCGCCGGGCATAGCCGTGCAGCACCCGCGCCAGCTTCGAGATGCCGACGACATGGTTGCGCGGCAGATAGGCGATGTGCGCGCGGCCGATGATCGGCGCCATGTGATGCTCGCAATGCGACTGGAACGGGATGTCCTTCAGCAGCACGATCTCGTCATAGCCGCCGACTTCCTCGAACACGCGCGACAGGTGGCGGCCGGGGTCCTCGCCGTAACCGGCGCAATATTCCTTCCACGCGCGCGCAACGCGGCGGGGGGTGTCGCGCAGCCCCTCACGCGAGGGATCGTCGCCCGCCCAGGCGATCAGCGTCTCGATCGCCGCCGCCACGTCGTCGGGCACCGCGATCTTGCCGTCCGCCTCGATCAGGTCGCCATCGTCCAGTGCGGTCATGCTGATGTCCTCAAGCGCTCGGCCGCCCAGGCGACATGGTCCGCCATGAAGGTCGAGATGAAATGATAGCTGTGGTCGTAGCCCGGCTGCATCCGCAGCGTCAGGTCGATACCCGCATCGGCGCACGCGGTGGCGAGCAGATCGGGCCGCAATTGTTCGGCGAGAAAGCCGTCCGCCTCGCCCTGATCGACCAGCAGGTCGGGGAAGCGCGCGCCGTCCTCGATCATCGCCACCGCGTCGTGCGCGCGCCATGCCGCCCGGTCCTGCCCCAGATAGCCACCCAGCGCCTTCTCCCCCCACGGCACCTGCGACGGCGCGACGATCGGCGCGAAGGCGGTGCAGCTGCGGAACCGGTCCGGGTGGCGCAACGCGATGGTCAGCGCGCCGTGGCCGCCCATCGAATGGCCGGTGATCGCCTGCGCGCCCATGTCGACGGGAAATTCGGCGGCGACCAGCGCAGGCAGTTCGTCCTCGATATAGGTCCGCATCCGGAAATGCGGCGCCCATGGCGCCTGGGTGGCATCGACGTAGAATCCGGCCCCCTGCCCCATGTCCCATGCCGGATCGTCCGCCACGCCTTCGCCCCGCGGCGAGGTATCGGGCGCGACCAGAATGATACGATGTTCGGCGCAGGCGCGGGCATAGCCGCCCTTGTCCATCACATTGGCATGGGTGCAGGTCAGCCCCGACAGATACCACAGCACCGGCAACCGCTCGCCGGCCTCATGCGCGGGCACGAAGACGGCGAAGGTCATGTCGGTGCCCGTCGCGGTCGAGGCATGGCGGTACACCCCCTGCGTGCCGCCGAACGCCTTCGCCTCGGATACCGTCGTCATCGTCGTCATCGGAATACCACCGTCCGGTTGTCGTTGAGGAACACGCGCCGTTCCCCGATCCAGCTTACCGCGCGCGCCAGCACCTGCGCCTCGATATCGCGGCCGATACGGATCAGGTCGTCGGCGGAGGCGCGGTGATCGACCCGCTCCACCGCCTGTTCGATGATCGGCCCCTCGTCCAGGTCGGCGGTCACGAAATGCGCGGTGGCACCGATCAGTTTCACGCCGCGCTCATGCGCGCGGTGATAGGGGCGCGCACCCTTGAAGCCGGGCAGGAAACTGTGGTGGATGTTGATGCACCGCCCCGGCAGCGCCGCGACCAGCGTCGGCCCCAGCACCTGCATGTACCGCGCCAGCACCAGATATTCCGCCCCCTGCGCCGCCATCAGGTCGAGGATCGCGTGTTCCTGCGCCCCCCGCGTCGCATCGTCGACCGGCAGATGGTGCCAGGGCAGCCCGTGCCACTCGACCAGCGGCCGCAGGCTGTCGTGGTTGGAGACGACGCCGGTGATCTCCACCGGCAGCGTATCGGTACGCCAGCGGTGGAGCAGGTCGTTCAGGCAATGCGACCCCTTCGACACCGCCACCAGCACGCGCGGCCGGTGATCGGCGGGCATCACTTCCCACGCGAAGCCGAACCGCGTGGCGACCGGGGCCAGCGCGGCGCGCACGCCGTCCGCCATCGCCGGAAACCCCGGCCCGCCCCCGGCGAAGACGACGCGCATGAAGAAGCGCCCCGTCTCCAGATCGGCATATTGCTGGCTGTCGAGGATGAACCCGTCGATCCCCGCCAGCGCCCCCGATACCGCCGCGACGATCCCGATCCCGTCCTGACAGGTCAGCGTCAGGATATAGGCCGTCCCGCTATCCGTCACGCGGCGGCGGGACGGTGCATCGCGCACAGCTTGTTGCCGGCGGGATCGCGCAGATAGGCGAGGTACAGCGGTCCGAACGGCGACTGGCGCAGGCCGGGCGGGTTCTCGATCGCGGTGCCGCCCGCCGCGACGCCCGCCGCATGCCACGCATCGACCGCTTCCGGCGACGACGCGGCGAAACCGATCGTGCCGCCATTGGCATGGCACGCCGGCTCGCCATCGATCGGCCGGGTCAGCATCAACATGCCGCCGGGATGGAGATAGGCGGTCCGGCCGACCGGATCGGTGCGGCCGGGCGCGATGCCCAGCGCGCCCAGCGTGGCGTCGTAGAACGTCTTCGATGCTTCCAGATCGTTGGCACCGAGCATGACGTGACTGAACATGGTCTTCCCCTCCTTGATTGATCGTCAGTAGATCACGACCGAGCGGATCGATTCGCCCGCGTGCATCAGGTCGAACCCCTTGTTGATCTCGTCCAGCGTCAGCCGGTGCGTGATCATCGGATCGATCTGGATCATCCCGTCCATATACCAGTCGACGATCTTCGGGGTATCCGTTCGCCCGCGCGCGCCGCCGAACGCGGTGCCGCGCCAGTTGCGCCCCGTCACCAGCTGGAAGGGGCGCGTGCTGATCTCCTTGCCCGCCTCCGCCACGCCGATCACGATGCTGGTACCCCAGCCGCGGTGGCAGCATTCCAGCGCCTGCCGCATCACATCGGTGTTGCCGGTCGCATCGAAACTGTAATCCGCTCCGCCATCGGTCAGCGCCACGATATGCGGCACGATGTCGCCGACCACCTTGGGGTTGGCGAAATGGGTCATGCCGAACCGGCGGCCCCATTCCTCGCGATCCGGGTTGATGTCGACGCCGACGATCATCTTCGCCCCCGCCAGCTTCGCGCCCTGGATCACGTTCAGCCCGATCCCGCCCAGCCCGAACACGACCACGGTGTCGCCCGGCTGCACCTTGGCGGTATGCACCACCGCGCCCACCCCGGTCGTGACGCCGCAGCCGACATAGCAGCTGGTGTCGAACGGCGCGTCTGGCCGGATCTTCGCCACCGCGATCTCGGGCAGGACGGTGAAGTTCGAGAAGGTGGAACAGCCCATGTAATGGAAGATCGGCTGGCCCTTGTAGCTGAACCGCGTCGTGCCGTCGGGCATCAGCCCCTTCCCCTGCGTCGCGCGGATCGCGGTGCACAGGTTGGTCTTGCCCGACAGGCAGCTTTTGCACTGGCGACATTCCGGCGTGTAGAGCGGGATCACGTGATCGCCGACCGCGACGCTGGTCACGCCCGCGCCCACCTCGCGCACGATCCCCGCGCCCTCATGGCCCAGCACGCTGGGGAACAGGCCCTCGCTGTCCAGCCCGTCGAGCGTATAGGCATCGGTGTGGCAGATGCCGGTCGCCATGATCTCGACCAGCACCTCGCCGGGCTTCGGCCCTTCGAGGTCCAGTTCCACGATTTCCAGCGGCTGCTTCGCTTCGAACGCCACGGCGGCACGCGTCTTCATGTCTCGCTCCTCGCGGGCGCATGCCCGCCATCCTGCCGGCGGGCGCATGCCCGCCATCCTGCCGGCGGTGTGCCCGCCATCCTGCAACCATTATGCCCTTGCCGCGATTGATGGCCGGCATACAAGAGGAGCAGGCGATGGATGATCCGAAAAAGGGCGACGAGGTGACCTGGAAATCGCACGGCGGCGAAGCCCATGGCAAGGTCGTCGAGAAGGTGACCCACGATACGAAGATCAAGAGCCATCAGGTCCGCGCCTCGAAGGACGAACCCCAGTTCATCGTAGAGAGTGACAACGGCGGCAAGGCAGCGCACAAGGCGGACGCGCTGAAGAAAGCGTAGTCCCGTCAACGGGGCGAACAAAGATCATATAGGAAGGAAGACGATGGCTAAAGCCAAGCAGGAAGCCGGTGCCGCAAAGGCCGCCGACACGCAGACCAAGGCAGGCTCGGGCATCCATGCACCCGTCAAGCCCTCGCCCGAACTCGGCGAGATCGTCGGCGCCGATGCGCTGCCCCGCAGCGAGGTCATCAGCAAGGTCTGGGAATATATCAAGAAGCAGGAGCTTCAGAATCCCCAGAACAAGCGCGAAATCCTCGCCGACGACAAGCTGAAGAAGGTCTTCGGCAAGGACAGCGCGACGATGTTCGAGATGAACAAGTACATCTCGGCACACCTGACCAAGGCGTGATGCGGCGGGGGTGCTACGGCACCCCCGGTTTGCCGGCCCCGGTCCATCGATACTGGTCTACCGGCCACACGAAAGCAACGCGCGACCGCGTCGGGACTTTTCCTTTCCCGTCCGGGGCTTGCACCGGATCGGACCGGCCGCCGCGATCGGCCGCCGGCGCTCCCCATCCGGCCCGCGCCCATCCGGGTTTCGGCCACGGCCGGAAAGCCCCGCCAGCCTCGCGTCCACCGGAACGATCCGGTCCACACGATCCCCCGACCCGGCGGACAGGAAACGCGGCTACCGCCTGTCCTACACATCGCCGTTCGGTCTATGATCCCGCCACATGCCGGGATCGCCGTTTCCTATCCACCGTCCACGCCCCGCCGGCACCCCTGTAGGATGGGACTTTCGTGACTTTCCGGTGTGACTTTCCACCTCGCCGACCCGCTTCCCCCGTCAACGGAGTCGTCGCGGCACGCGGGATGAAACCGACCTGACGCAGGTTCCGCCCGCTTGCCGGCGTAGGCATGATAACGCCCCCCCCCGTCATTGCGAGCGGAGCGAAGCAATTCAGCGCCGGACCATGACGCCCTGGATTGCTTCGCTCCGCTCGCAACGACGAACATCCGGTTCAACCTGATGTCATCCGGCTCTAAGTCACGATGACGTCACCCCCCATCCGTCATTGCGAGCGCAGCGAAGCAATCCAGAGCCCAGCCCGTGACGCCCCGGATCGCCTCCACAGCCCGCCACGACGGGATCGGTCAGGCCAACGCCTTCCCGCCCCAACTATCACAATATACCGGAAATTTGGTGGTCCCGGAGGGACTCGAACCCCCGACGCCCACTTTAGGAAAGTGGCGCTCTGTCCAGCTGAGCTACGGAACCACGCCGACGCTCCTTAAACCAGCGCGGCGCGGCGATCCAGCCCGTCAATTCACCCGGTCGGGCGGCACGACCGGCAGCGGCAGCGGCACCACCGCCACGCCATCCTCGACCAGCGCCTTCGTCTCGGCCAGCGTCGCCTGCCCGTGGATCGTCCGGGGCGGCTCCTCCCCGTCGTGCATCGCCCGCGCCCGGGTCGCGAAACCGGCTCCAACCCATTGCGACGACGCCAGCAGCTTCGCCTGCGCCGCCGCCATTTGGCCGATCGCCTGCTTCATCCTGGCCATATCCGACGACGTCGACCGGTTGCCCTTGGCCGCCACCGCCGGTGCCATCACCGCCTTGTCCACCGTGGCGGACCCGCAGACCGGGCACGACAGCAACCCGTCTTCGCGCTGCCGGGCATAGGCGTCGCTGGAGCCGAACCACGCTTCGAACACATGGCCACCGTCGCACCGCAGGTCGAACACGATCATGTATCCGGCGCCCCCGGGATCATGGCAACGTCACCGGCGGAATGGCCCGGCGATGCCGCAACGCGGGGATGCGCGCGCGCACCTCGTCCAGCCGGGCGGGATCGAGATCGACCATCGCCAGCCCCGGCGCCTCCCCCATATCGAGCATCACCGCGCCCCAGGGATCGACCGCCAGCGAATGGCCATAGGTGGTCCGTCCATCCTCATGCGTCCCCGTCTGCGCCGCTGCGATCACGAACGCGCCCGCCTCGATCGCGCGGGCCCGCAACAGCACGTGCCAATGCGCCGCGCCGGTCGGCCGGGTGAAGGCCGCCGGCACCGCCAGCACCGTCGCGCCGGCATCGCTCAACGACCGGTACAGATCGGGAAACCGAAGGTCGTAACAGATCGACAGGCCGATCCGCCCGACCGGGGTATCGACGATGACGGCCGCCTCGCCGGCGGCATAACTCGCTGATTCGCGCCAGCTCTCGCCGTTCGGCAGATCGACGTCGAACAGGTGCAGCTTGTCGTATCGCGCCCGGATACCGCCGCTGGCATCGATCACGAAGGCGCGGTTGGCGTATCGCCCGTCCTCGCGCCGCACCGCCAGCGAGCCGAAATGAACCCAGATGCCATGGCGCGCCGCCACCTCGCGCGTCGCCGCCAGCACCCGGTCCGCGTCTTCGCCCACGATCATCGCCGCCGCCCGCGCGCGGTCGCGGTCGATCAATCCGGACATCTCGGGGGTGAACAGCATCGCCCCGCCGCGTTCCCGCGTCCCGGCGATGGCGGCGGCGATCGTCGCTGCATTGACGGCCGGATCGATCCCGGCCGTCATCTGCAGGACGCCCGCCTTCACGCCGCCAGCAGCGCGTCGAGCTTGCCGGCCTGTTCCAGCGCGGCCAGATCGTCCGATCCGCCGATGTGCCGGCCGTCGATGAACACCTGCGGCACGGTGGTGCGGCCGTTCGCCCGCTCGATCATCTCGGCGCGCTTCGGTCCGCCCATCGTGATGTCGAACTCGTCGGGGCTGACGCCCTTGCTGTCGAGCAGCCGCATCGCCCGCGAGCAATAGGGGCAGAATGCCTTGGTGTAGATTTCGACTTTTGCCATGACCCGGAAGTGTGGACGCGCGACCGGCTTGTCAATCGCCCCGATCGATCGGGGCGGGGATCAATCGTCGGGAAGGAGGCGCGCCCAGCACAGGATCGTCACCGATCGCGCGCCCGCCGCCCGCAGCGCCCGGGTGCACGCCGCGGTGGTCGCGCCGGTGGTGTAGACGTCGTCGATCAGCAGCACCGCCCTGCCCCGCACCCGGTCACGCCGCGCCGGATCGATCCGGAAGACGCCCGCCACCGCCCGCGCCCGCCCCCGCCGGCCCAGCCCGCGCAGCAGCGGCGTCGCCCGGTCGCGGCGGAGGGCGAGGTGTTCGCGCGGCACCCCCGCCAGCCGGCCCACCGCCTCGGCAATCAGCCCCGCCTGGTTGAACCCGCGCCGCCACAGCCGGCCGCGATGCAGCGGCACCGGCACCAGCAGATCGGCATCGCCCGGCACCAGCCGCAGCATCGCCCGCGCCATCGTCCCCGCCAGCGCGATCCGCCCGCCATGCTTCAGCCGTACCGCCAATGCCCCCGCGACATCGCCATACGCCACCGCCGCCCGCACACCGGCGTGGCGCGGCGGGGTGGCCGCGCATGGAGCGCACACCGCCCCCTCTCCCCGGTCGAACCCGAACGGCAGGTGGCATTGCGCGCACCATGGCGGCCCCAGGAAGCGCAGGCTCGACCAGCAATCCACGCAGAACCGATGATCCTCGGCCACCGGTATCCCGCAGGCCGGGCAGCGCGGCGGCAGCGCGTAATCGGCGATCAGGCGCCAGCCGGTCCGGACGATGCCCCGCATCCATCGCTTGTCGCCGCGCGGCCGGCGGGGCACAAGCGCCGTCATGGATACATCCTCCATCTTCGACCGCGCCGCCCGCCGCCAGCGGCGCGATCGCGCCGTGCCGCTTTATGCCGATCACGATTTTCTGCGCGCCGCGATGCTGGACGGGATCGCCGAACGGCTGGACGCGGTGACGCGCGACTTCACCGATTTCCTTGATCTGGGCAGTTACGATGCCGCGTTCATGCCGCCGCCCGGCGCCCGCATCGCGCGGCTCGATCCCGGCTTCCACTTCGCGCGGGGCCATGGCGGCGTGCAGGGGGACGAGGATCGCCTGCCCTTCGCGGATGCCAGCTTCGATTGCGTGGTCAGCGCCGGGGTGCTCGACACCGTCGGCGATCTGCCTGGCGCGCTAACCCTCGCCCGGCGCGTCCTGCGGCCCGACGGGCTGTTCCTGGCGGCGTTCGTGGGCGGCGGATCGTTTCCCGTGTTGCGTCAGGCGTTCCAGCAGGCGGAACGCGACCGGCCGGTCGCGCGACTGCATCCGCAGGTCGACGTGCGATCGGCGGGGGATTTGCTGGTCCGCGCCGGCTTCGCGCTGCCCGTCGCCGATATCGAGACGCTCGACATCGGCTATCCCGATCTCGGCCGCCTGCTCGCCGATCTGCGCGGCATGGCCGGCACCAACGTGCTGACCGATCGTCATCCGCTGTCCCGCGCCGCGCTGGCCACGGCGGCGCAGGCGTTCGCCGCGGCGGCCGGGCCGGACGGGCGGGTGCGTGAGCGGATCGACCTGATCTTCCTGACCGCCTGGTCGCCCGATGCCTCGCAGCCACAGCCCGCACGGCGCGGCAGCGGCACGTCGTCGCTGGCGCAGGCGCTGCGGCCGCCCCGCTAAGGTCAGACGATCGAGGCGCCGTCCGCGGCGCCGCGCGCCAGCACCCGCCCCATCGAATCGAACAGGTCGTCCATCGCCACCGGTTTGAAGATCACGTCGTCCGCGCCCGCCGCCAGACAACGCTGGCGCAGGTCGATCGCGGTATCGGCGGTGACGACGATGATCGGCACCGTCGCCCGTATATCGGATCGCGCGCGGATGTGGCCGATCGCGGTGATGCCGTCCATGCCGGGCATCCGCAGATCGATCAGCACGATATTATAGTCGCCCGTATCGATCCGGGCGAGACCCTGTTCGGCATTCTCCGCCTCGTCCATGGTGGCACCCGCGACTCGTAACATGTCGCGCACGACCCGGCGGTTCATGGCATCATCCTCGATGAAGAGGACGTTCACGACCGGGGTACCGGGGACAACGGACGCTGCGGAAAGCGGCATTTCATGGCAAGGTACCTAGCCGTCATGCCATCCCGGATACAAGCGTGCGATCGGACGGTTCGTCGTGTCCCGTCCCGAACAGCGCGGCGATCAACGCCGGCCCCGCCACCGGTTTGCGCACGATCCGCATCATCGGCACATCGGGCATGGTGCGATCGGCCGGCCACAGCAACACCACGGCCGCCCCTGCCGTCGTCGCCGCCCCGGCCAGCGTATCCAGCGCGGCATCGGACAGTGGATCGGCCATGATCGTCGCATCGTCGATCAGGACACGGTCGATCCGGCCATCGCCCAGCGCCGCCACCGCATCGGTGGCGGTCGAGACGAAGATCAGGCGATCGGTATGCGGCCCCAGCAGCGATTTCCACAGGCTGCGGCCGATCGGATTGCGATCGACCACCAGCAGCGCGCTGCCCGTCGCATCCGTCGCATCCGGATCGGCTGCCCGGATCGCCTCGGGCGCCACCGCCACCAGCGGCAGGGTGACGGTGAAGGTCGCGCCCTCGCCGGGACGGCTGGTCACGGTCACCTCGCCCCCCATCGCCCGTGCCAGATTGCGGCAGATCGACAGCCCCAGCCCGGTGCCGCCATATCGCCGCGTGGTGCCGGCATCCGCCTGCCGGAACGATTCGAAGATCGCCCCCTGCTTGTCCGCCGCGATACCGATGCCGGTATCGGCGACCGCGATCGTCACGGCCCGCCCATCGGTCGTGGCCCGCGCCGCCAGCGAGATGCCGCCCGTCGCGGTGAATTTCAGTGCATTGGCCAGCAGGTTGAACACCACCTGCCGCACCCGCGCGGCATCGCCCTGGATCCGCGTCGGGCAATCGTCGAGATCGACGGCGAACGTCAGTCCCCTGGCCGCCGCCTGCGCCTCCCACATCCGTGACGCTTCCCGAATCGTGGCACGCAGGTCGAACGGGGCCTGTTCGATCGACAGGTTCCCCGTCTCCATCTTGGCGACGTCGAGGATATCGTCGACCAGCGCGCGCATCGTCAGTCCCGCGCCATGCACCACCGACACCCGTTCGCGGGTCGGCCCGTGCAGCGCGTCGTCGGCCAGCATCACCTGCGTCATCCCCAGGATGCCGTTCAGCGGCGTGCGGATTTCATGGCTCGTCGTCGCCAGGAACTCGGTCTTCGCCGCCAGCGCCTTGCCCAGGGCATCGTTGGATCGGCCCAGATCGTCGTTCGCGGCGCGGGCGTCGTTGCGGCTGCGCCGGATCGCGAACAGGCTGGCCGCCAGCAACGCGATGACGATCGCGGTTGCGCCGCCGACCCCCAAGAAGATCGTCCGCTCGATCCGCGCCCGCGCCTGTTCGAACGCGACCGACCGGCGAAGTTCGTCCGCCTTCAGATTGGCGATGCGCAGTTCCTGATTGGCATAATCGAACCGCGCCGCCATCAGCGCGGTGCTGGTGGTGATCGCCAGCTTCGTCGCCTCGTCGTCGAGCCGCTTCAGCGCCGCGAGATGCGCCAGAGCCAGATCGTCGCGCCCCAGCTTCGAAAAGACGGCATAGGCAGTGGCATGCGCCTCCCGCCAGACGACGCCGGTCGTCGCGGGATCGACGCCGGCGAAACTGCGTTCGACCAGTTCGGCCGCCTGCGCCGTGTTGCCGCGCTGCGCCGCCGCCTGCGCCGCCACCGCCAGCAACTGCGACCGCGCCCCGGCATCCCGGTCCTGCACCGTCAGCAACAGGCTGCGCCGCACAGCCCGTTCGGCGGCGTCGACCTGTCCCGCCTTCAGCCGGTTGCGCGCGATGTTGCGCAGGACCGTGGCTTCCAGCGCCTGGCTTTTGACCTGCGCGACATAATGCATCGCCAGCCGGAACTGGCCCTCCGCCTCGTCATGCCGGCCAAGATCCTGCAAGACGCCACCGCGTCCGTTGTGGAGCGATATCAACAGGCCGGGATCACCATGATATATTTCCGTCGCCTGTTCGAGATAGCGCAGCGCGGAAAGATTGTCGCGACCATCGGTGTAAAGCGACGCGATCAACATCAGCGCGATCGCCTGACTGCGCGCATTGCCGATCTTGCGGAATATCTGGAACGCCGCCTGATAATCGAGCAATGATGCCGCGACATCCAACCGCGCACCATGGACGCCCCCACGGGTCAACAGGATATCACCGGCAAGCTGGGACTGCCCGGGCAGGATGATGGCGGCAGCCGCATCGACGTAGCGTTTGGCCTTGTCGAAATCGCCAAGCCGGGAATTCGCTTCGGCCTGCAACCAGTCGGTCGTCGCAATGGCAATACGTCGTTCTTGCGGATCGTTGATCCTGCGGGCGGTCACGGCCGCTTCCGTGGCCGCCTTGCTGGCGTTGGGCGGGCTGGTGAGCATCGACTCCCGCGCAGCGGCGATCTGGCGATCGAACCGGGTCGCGTCCGGGTCGGCGGCGAAGCCTGCGGTCGAACAGGCGATCGTCAGCAGCATCGACCAGCCGATCCGTTTCATCGGATCAGGTCCGCCCGAACGCCCGAGCCAGGTCGGGTAGCATCGCCCGCTTGGGGTCCAGATCGGCGATGGCGTCGCTACCCAGGAAATCCAGCAGCGCCGGCAGATCGATCGGGCGGCTGATGAAATATCCCTGCGCGATGTCGCAGCCCATCACCGTCAGCAGCGCCAGCGCCGCCGGCGTCTCCACCCCTTCGGCGACGACCTCCATCTCCAGCGCATGGGCAAGATCGATCGTCGACCGGACGATCAGGGGATCACGGTTGGAACTGGTCAGTTGCGTCACGAACAGCTTGTCGATCTTCAACTCGCGGGCGGGCAGTTTCTTCAGATAGGCAAGCGACGAAAGCCCCGCGCCGTAATCGTCGATCGCGATGTCGATACCGATCGCCGCGAATTCATGCAGATGCGCGATCGCGATCTCCGGTTCGCGGATCACCGCCGTCTCGGTGATCTCGAAACCGATGCGCGCGCCGCTGCTCTTCACCAGCGCACAGGCGCGGCGCACGAAGCGGGCGTCCGACAACAGGCTGCCGGAGATGTTGATGAACGCGGTGACGTCATGCCCCTCACGCGCCAGTGCGCGCTGATCGCGAATCACCTGCTGGATCGTCCACACCGTCAGGTCGATGATATCGCGCGATTCCTCGGCGATGCCGATGAACTCGCCCGGCATGATCAATCCACGCACCGGATGGCGCCAGCGGATCAACGCCTCGACGCTCTCGACCCGGTTGCGTCGCAGATGCACCTTGGGCTGGTAGTGAAGGAACAATTCCCCCTTGCCGATCGCGAGCCGAAGGTCGCGGGCCAACGCTTCGCGATCCGGTATCGCCGTGTCGATGTCGCCGACGCCACGTATCACGGGCGCGCGGGCGACGCGGGCATCCTCTACCGCCTGCTCCGCCTCGTCGATCAGCCGGATGGCATCGTGCTGGCCGATGCCGACGATCCCCGCCCCGATCACCAGATCGATCGCATAGGGTTCGTCATCGACCACGAAGGCCGTTTCGAATGCGTTGTCGATCATCGCCAGCCAGGCGGATAGTACCCCCCGATCAGCTGCGGCCGCGGTAATGTCGATGCGATCACGCGCCGTCGCCACCACCGTCGAATCCGGGATCAGCTTCGCGACGACACCGGCGACATCTTCCGCCAGCCGGCCAGCCACCGCCATGCCGAGGTGACGCCGCAGGACCGCGAAATTGGCGATCTGAGCAATGATGCAGACGTAGTTCGGCTCCATGCCACATGTCCCGTACCCGGTGGCCGGCGAACCTACCAACGACGAGCTTCCTTCCTGTGGCGACTGCCCGCGATTGATAGGTCCGACGCGATCCATGGCAGTTGGCTAGGCGCGGCGGTTGAATAAATGGTTAAAAGCCACGATCAGGGCATATAACTTTCGTTAACCATATTGAGCTATGGTTAAAGTGGAATTAGAGTGGAAGCGCACCCCACCCCGGGTGCCAACGAGGGAGAATACCATGCTGAAGTTCATTCTGTCGCTGATCTACAACGAACACATCCGTCCCTGGTAACCTATGATATCGTTCGAGGGGGCGTCTTGCCCTTGCACGGAAGTGCCCCTTCGGACTTTTAACTAATTTTTGCGTGACGAATCACTTTTATGTCGAGGTAATTTCGTTTCGACCATTATCGCATGAATCGCAACCCACTCCGCGCATTATTGCGGAGGGTGCCATGCCGTAACGTCATCATATCGAGCAGATAGTTTTGGCGAAGCCGCCATGGGCTGCGCTCTCCCTGCACCGGCAGGTCATCGGCCGCCCGGGTGATATAGCCCGAACTGAACGAGACGAACGGCCGGATCGCCATTGATTCGTCGCTGTTTACCGGCACCACCGATCGCGCCCCCGTCCGCTGCATCCGTCGCAGCAACCGGCACAGATAGGCAGCGGTCAGGTCGGCCTTCAGCGTCCACGACGCGTTGGTATAACCGAAGGTGTGGATCAGGTTCGGCACACCCTCGAACATCATGCCCCGATAGAGCAGGCGACCGGCAAAGCCGATCGGATGACCGTCGACACGAAAGGCGATCCCGCCCGCCATCTTCACGCGCAGCCCCGTCGCCGTCACGATCAAATCCGCCGGGATGGTCGTGCCCGATGCCAGCCGCACCCCTTCCGGTATCAACCGGTCGATGCTGTCCGTGACGATGGAGGCACGCCCCTCCCGCAGCGCGGCGAACAGATCGCCGTCCGGGCTCAGGCACACTCGCTGATCCCATGGTCGGTAACGCGGCGTGAAATGGACACCCGCATCGTGCGCCGGCCCGATCGCCTTCTGCGCCGCCGCCACGATACGGTGGGCGACCCGCGTGGGCAGGCGCCGGGCCAGGGCGAAGGTCGCCATCCCGAACGCGATGTTCTTCGCGCGGATCACGGCGTAAGCCGATCGGGTCGGCAGCCAGCGTCGTAACCGGGCCGCGATCGCGTCGACCGCCGGCATCGCCACGACATAGCTCGGCGAGCGTTGCAGCATCGTCACATGCCCGGCGTCCCGGGCCAGCGCCGGCACCAGCGTCACCGCGGTGGCACCGCTGCCGATCACCACCACGCGTCGTCCCCGATGATCGAGATCGGCCGGCCAATGCTGCGGATGCACGATCCGACCGGCAAACTCCTCTGCCCCGGCCAATACCGGCGCATGACCGCCGTCATAATCATAATAGCCCGCGCACAGATCGACGAACGACGCGGTCAGGACGAAGGGGCCATCCGGTCCCTCCCCCTCGATCCGCCAGCGCGCGGTATCCCCGCACCACGACGCTGCCGTCACCGTCATGCCGAATCGGATATGTCGATCAATGCCATGATCATGTGCCGTTTTTTGCACATAATCGCGGATCGACGCGCCATCGGCGATCGACTTCTCGCCAGTCCATGGCTGGAACGAGAAGCCGAGCGTATGCATGTCCGAATCCGACCGGACGCCGGGGTAACGGAACAGATCCCAGGTACCGCCGATCGCGTCCCGCGCCTCCAGGATCAGCCAGGACGAATCGGGGCAGCGGGTCCGGAGGTGATAGGCAGCGCTTATCCCCGATATCCCCGCCCCGACGATCAGGACATCGACATGGCCGGGTAATGTCGTGGACGACGTCTCCATCGGCCGGCCATGCCACTCCGCCGTCGGAGGGTAAAGCCGGCCGACGGAGGGCCCGTCAGTAGTTCTTCGAATAGCGCACGCTGCCGCTCGACCCGCCGAACGAGCCGGTCGAGGTCAGGATGCTGAGCGCCCGTGTCAACGCGATCTCCAACTGCGTGGCGGTGAAGCCGCGGGCATCGGTAACGATCTCCACATAGATATCGTCGGTCAGGTATTTGCCGGCCGCCAAGCTGGTACCCCGCCCGGTGGTGTCGTCCGCGCCGAGCACCCGCAGCCGGTCGAACCCGGTCGCCGAGCGCAACTTGCCCAGCGGATTCAGCCCGCCACCGCCCGACCCGCGCAGCGAGTTGAGCGCGGAGGCCAACTGGATCGCCTCCATCGCCGACAGGTTTTCGGGATTGGTGCCGAACAGCAGCCGGCTCAGCACCTCATCCTGCGGCAGGTTCGGCGTAGAGGTGAAGCTGATCTGCGGACGCTGCCCGGTGCCGGTGACGTTCAGCGTCGCGGTGATGCCGTCGGTAGTCGTGGTCGCCTGGATATTGATGTCCGGATCGGTCAGCGCACCGCCACGGAAACGTATGACGCCGCGGCTGACCTCGAACCGCTTGCCTGCGAACGAATAGGTGCCGCGGATCAGGTCGAGCCCGCCGGTGATGACCGGCGCGGTGGAGGTACCGCCGATCCGCAGGTCCATCTCCCACTCCGATTCGAGCCCCATGCCCGATACGAACAGCTGGTTGTCCGCCCGCACCCGCAAGTCGAGCTTGAACAGGCCGGCCGGTGCCGCCGGGGCGGGCCGGTCGGTGGCTTTGGGGGTTCGCATCGCGCTGCGGCGACGGATGCCGGTCAGTTCCGGCACCTCCGCCGCACCCTGCCGGATGATCTGGTAGCGGGCGTTGGGGATCGTCAACTCGCCCCGGATCAGGCCACCCTGCGGACCGTTGGTCAGCCGCACGGTGCCGCTGGTCGTCGCGGCCAGCGCATCGCTGTCCGCCAGCCGCGCATTGTTCAGCGTGGCACGCAGATCGATCGGGAAGCCCGAATCGGCCGCCAGCCCGATCGACCCCTGCGCCTCGACCGTGCCGTCGCCCGCCCGTGCCGCCAACCGGGTGATCTCCAGACGGTCGTTGTTGAACCGCCCGGCCAGCTGCATCCGCGACAATCGCGTGCCATAGGTTTCGTTGTCATAGGTCAGCGCATCGGCCCGGATCACGCCGTTCAACCGTGGCGCCGAAACCCGTCCCGAGAAATCGGCGGCGACCGCGATCGGCCCGGTCAGTTGCTGCCCCTCCAGCGCCGCGAAGGAGAACAGCAGCGACGACGGCCCGTTATACCGGATGCCGCCCGCCAGCGGCGCGGACATCAGCCGCGTCGTCCACGATCCCGCCCCTGGCGGCAGCGGCCTGAGCGTCGCCAGCATCCGGCCGACCACCGTCTGCCCGCTCTTCACCAGCGCACGTGCCTCGCCACCATCGGCCAGCAGCTTGCCGGCGAAGACGATGTCGACCGGGGTCGACACCGCGGCCAGCCCGGTGCGGCGGAACTGCGCCACCGTGATCCGTGCATCCGCCGTCGGGATCGCCGACCCGCCCGACTGGGCATAATCGACGCTGCCGGTCGCCTGACCGGAGATGCCCAGATTGGGCACGAACGCACTCAATACCGACAGGTCGAGCCGATCGAGCCGCAGTTGCGCGCTCGTCGTCCGGCCGAAAGCGCCCGCGATCCGCGCCGATCCCCGATCGAAATCGATTCGCGTGGCCGTCAGGCGATAGTCGCCCGCCACCTTGCGGATACGCGCCGGGTTGGCGGTGCGGAAGTTGATCCCGTTCGCCATGCCTTGCAGCGCGACGAGATAGTCGTCGGGCGCCAGCCGGGCATTCGCCGCCACGCGGAACGGCACGCCGTTCGATCCGGTGAGCAGCGCCTGCGCGGTGCCACGACCGCCGACATAATTCACCTTCGCGCGGGCCGTCTGGATGACGGTGGGGCCATAACGGGTATCGGCCAGTTGCACGTCGGCCACCACCTGCGGCGCGCGCGGCAGCATGACGATGCTGGCATCGACGATCGCGCGTCCGATAGTGAAGTCGACCGGCCCCGGCAGCTTGGCGTTATAGGCCCGCGCGGTCACGTCGGCACGCTGGTTGCCACCCTGGCTCGCCAGCCGGACATTGCCGTTCAGCCCCTGTCCGTTGAACGCCAGCGCCCCCGCGAACGGCCCGGCGGCGGTCTGCACCACCCGCCCGTTGGCGACGATGCCCGCGAACACCACGCGCCGCACGTCGACGGCGAGCTGCGCGCCCGGTCGGACCAATACGTCCGCGGTGAAGGGGCCATAATCGGTGCCGCCACTCGCGGTGACGGCATAGGCCCCGTTCCGCCCGACCACCCGCGCCTGCAGATCGACCAGTCCGACCCCGACCCCCGGCCGCGCCGCACGCAGCACGACCACCGGGTTCGTCGCCGATCCGGTGACCCGCGCCGACAGGGGGCCGTATTGGGTGGACACGGCATCGGCGTTCACCGCCACCGCCCCGGTGCGCGGATCGAACCGCCCCTGCCCGCGGGTGATGCGGAACTGGGGCGCGTTGAGCCGCAACCCGCCGAAGGTCACGATACCTTCCGGGCTGTATCCGACATCCGCCCGCAGCACCGCGTTACCGCCCAGGAAATTGCGCGCGCCGTCGTTGAACAGTTGCTTGGTCTGGGCGACGACGCGGCCGGTGATGCCGAACCCGCCATTGGCGCCCGCGACCAGTTTCGCATCGGTCGACAGGTCGATGATGCCGATGGAATCGACGCGGTAGTTGTTGACGCGCCCCTTGAGCGCGCCGGTGTAGCGGCCGGTCTGCACGTTCGCGACGACGATCGCGGTCGCATCGATATTGTCCGACCTGATCCGCAGGTTGTCCGACAGGATGTTCGGCATCGAAATCGCGAAGTCGCCTTGGATGGCGACGTTGTTCGCCAGCCCGCCGACCGCCGCATTCAGCCCGGTCACCCGCCGCGCCCGTGCCTTCACCGGCACCAGGATGCGATCGGCATTCACCGTCGCCCGCCCTTCGGCATACAGGTTCTGCGCGGCGATATCGCCGAAGCCCAGCGTGGCGGCGGCGATCTTGTAATCGACCGTCGGCGTCGCGAACGCGCCGTCCAGCACCACCCGCGCGGTGACGTCGCGGCCATTGACGCTGGGCGCGATGACCCCCGGCGTCAGCAGCTTCGCATCGACGGCGAATTGGCCGAACCGGCTGTTGGCCAGATCGAGCACGCCGCCCGCATCCACCGCCAGCGCGCTCGATTGCAGCTTTATGCGCGTATCCGCCCGCCGCTCGTTCAGTGTCGTGTCGATCGCCACCTGCAGGGCCGGGGCGGTCAGCCGTTCGACCGGCCCGGCCAGATACAATCCGGGGCGGGTGGTGCCGCGCACCTCGATATGCCCCGATTTGGCGGTCAGCCCCAGATTCGCCAGCTCGCCGTCGCCCAACCGCGCGATCGCGCGTCCCTGCCACGCCGCCCAGCCGCCGCGCCCGTCGACCGACAGCGCCAGCGGTTGCTTCAGCCCGCCCATCGTCGCCACCAGACCACCGACCGGGGCGCGCAGCTTCACGTCGATGTCCAGCTTGTCGTCGTCCGGCACCGCGTCCAGCTTCAGCGCCAGACGATCGCCGCCGGCCACGCCCGGCGCCCGCAACGCGGTCGCGTTCGCTACCAGTTGCGCGCGCCGATCGGCGATATGCACTACGCCATCGATCGACAGCACATGCGGTTGCCCGGTGACCGGTGCGGCGATCGCGAAACGCCCGATCCTCATCCGGTTCACATCGATGTCGAGATCGGGGAGCAGCGGGGCGTCGGGGTCGCTCGGGGTGGGCTTCAACACCGGCCGCCGCCGCAGGTTGACCGCGTCGGCGACCAGTTCGCGCACGTCGACATGATTGCTGGCAAACGCGAACGGGCGCCAATCGACCGCCAGCTTCGGGCTGTCGAGGAACACGCCCTGCGGATCGCTGACCCGCAGGTCGCTCAGCGTCATCCGGCCATAGAGCGATCCGTCGATCCGCCCCACCTTGATGTTCAGGCCCGATGCGGTCGTATACCCGCCGATCTGGTCCGCGACGAAGCGGCGGCCGGGATCGGTGTTGATCCCGAACAGCACCAGCAACGCCAGCGCCACGACGCCCGCCGCCGTGATGACGACACCCTTGGCGATCCGCCGCCACACCGGCCGCTTGGCCGGGGCGACGGTACCGTCCGGCGCAGTATCATCCACCATCAGAATGCCTGCCCGATCGAGATATAGAGGGCGATCTTGCCGTCGCCGGGTCGCGGATTGAGCGGGGTCGCCACGTCGACGCGGAACGGCCCGAAATTGGTGTAGAAACGCCCGCCGATCCCCGCGCCCCAGCGCAAGGCCGAGAAGGTCGGCAGCGAATCCTCGTAACTGTTGCCGGCATCCACGAACGGCACGATCCCGAAATTGCCGAAGCGATACCGCGCCTCGACCGCGAATTCGTTGAGCGAACGACCGCCGACCGGATTGCGCTTCGCTTCCGGATCGGCGGGATCTATCGGTTCGAACGGCCCCAGCCGCTGATAGCCGTAGCCACGCACCGACCCGCCGCCACCGCCGTAATAACGCCGCGAGGGTGCCAGTTCGTCACGCGAAATGCCCTGGATCGATCCGGCGCGGGCACGCCCCGCGATCACCAGCCGGTCGTTGATCGGGTAATAGACGGTGCCCTCCACCATCGTGCGGACATAGGGGCTCACCCCACCGCGTACCGACGTTTCCGGGCTGAGGTTCAGTTTCAGGCGATAGCCCCGCGTCGGATTGAGCAGGCTGTCCGACTGGTCGAACACCACCTGCCCCGGCAGGGCGGCGATGAAGAACGTGCCGCGCCGCCGCCGGTTGAGGTCGAAATCATACACGTCCTCGTTCGTGCCGGTCAGTTCGCCGCCATAGGAATAGGTGAACTTCTTCTGCCAGATCGGCGTCGAATCGTAGCTCCACCGGACCGCCAGCGTGCCGATATAGGCCTCGTACGCGTCGTAATTCTGATGGCTGGCATTGGCGATGATCGAGAAGGTGCGATCGCGCCGCCCCGCATTGGACCGGCGGAAGGTCGCGCCCAGTCCCTGTTCCTGCGTCCCGCCGACCGCGGTCGCGATCAGCGCCCCTTCGTCGGGGAACAGGTTGCGATGCTGCCAGCTTCCCTCGACCCGCGCGCCCTGCCCCGTCGAATAGCCGGCGGTCGCGGCCAGCGTGCGCGCCGGCCCCTTGGTCTGGCGGACCAGCAGGTCGATCTCCTCGGTGCCGTCCGGCCCGGCGCGGCCGGTGCGCTGCGGCTCCACCGCCACGCTGTTGAACAATCCGGTCGCGACCAGCGCATCGCGCAGGTCGTCGGTCAGCCGCGAATCGTATAATTGCCCCTGCTCGAACCGGGGGAAAATGTTCAGGTGATCCAGCCCGAACACGGTTTCCGGCGCCGCGCCGTTCGTCCCCTTGCCGGCATTGTCGCCCATCACCGCGCCCGCGACCGTCGTCAGCCGCCCGAACGACGATCGGGGGCCCGTGTCGACCGGCAGCGTATAGGCACCCACCGGTTCCGGCCCCTGATCCTCCAGCAGGATATCGCGCTCGCCGACCTTGACGAAGGGATAGCCCTGTTGCGGCAGGACGAGGCTGACATTGGCCTCCGCCCCCTGGATACGCGCCGCCTCGATCGGGTCGCCGACCTTGATCGGCAGGTTACGCCGGATCAGGTCTTCCGGCACCACCGCAGGCGCCTGCACCGTGATTGACGACAGGTGATACAATTGCCCCGGGGAGGCGGTGACGATCGCCCGCAGTCGCCCGGTCGCGGTATCCGCGCCATCCGCAGCCGGAGCGGCAGCCGCCGGGGCCGTTGCCGGCGTGGCGACCGGCGCAGTGGTCGCCGTGGGGTTGGTGGCCACGGGGGCCGTGGCCGCGACCGGCGGCCGTTCGACCACCGACAGCGCCGTCGCATCGTAATAGCCCAGCGACTGCATCAGCCGCACCGCCAGCGCTTCGTCCTCCCTGGCCCGTGCCGCCACCTGCGATGCGTTCGCGGCCTTGCCGTCACCTTCGCGCAAGGCCGACAGCGACTTGAACTCGTCGTCGAGATTGAGGGCGTCCAGCCCGCGCACCACCGTCTCGTACCGGATTTCCGGGCTGTCGGGATTGGCGATGACGGCATCCTGCAACGGCGTGGCGTCGAACGCGGCGAGCGGGGTCAGCGGCTGCGTCAGCGCCGGGTCCCCGGGTCCGACCGGACCCAGCGTTTCGCCCGGTGAAACCGGTGCGGTGGTCGTCGATCCGGCGGCGGGAATGGCCGGCATCGGTTCGAGCGGGGCGTTGATGTCGCCCGACAGGGGCGGCAGCGCCGCACCGAATTCGGCATCGGGTATGATCGGGCCATTGCCCTGCGCGGGATCAGCCGGCGTGGATGATGCGGGGGCATCCGCCGGTCGCGGCGCATCCGGCCCACGGGCGGGAGCGGTGCCGGGGGCAGAAATCTGCGCGGAAACGGGCACCGATGCCATCAGCGCGACGGCTAACCAGTGATGCCGACGGTCGGATACGATCACGCTGTGCAAAGCCCCTTTCGAAGAGTGTCGCCGTTTGCCGGTACTACACTCGACCACTGCCGCCAACGCGTGGCCCGGCAAAGAGTTCAGTCGATTAACCAGATTACAGCCGGGATCGCGCGGTTCGTGCCGGCGTTCAGCGTGCCGGCGCGCAGCCGACCAGCCCGGCGACCGGCACGATCACCTGGTCCGTGCCGCCCCGCGCGATCGTCAGCACCCCCTGCGGCACGCCGCCGCCATCGGTCAGGTCGGGGCGGGTGGTGACGGTCATCTCCAGCCGCGCGGTGATGTCGCCCAGCCGATAGTCGCCGGTGCCGCCCAATCCGAATTCGCCGCTGCCCACCTGGGCGACGCGCGCCAGATCGGCAGGCTTCCCGGCCAGCGCCAATCGCAGCCGCGCCGGATCGGCGCCTGCCACCGCCACCAGCTTGCGGTCGGCCACGCTCCACAGATAGGCCGCGCACCCACGCTCGGGCAGCGACTGGCGCTCCAGCGCATCGGGCAATGGCGACGTGGCAGGCGGGGCCGCGACGGCGGCGGCCTGCAGGGCGAGGAACAGCGCGATCATGCCGGCGATCCTATCATCATCAGCCATGCCGGGTAAGCCGCCAGCGCCATCAGCGTGCCCAGCGGCAGCATGTCCGTCGCCGTCATCGCCCGCCCCGTCGCCTGCCGGAACAGCACCACGCCCAGTCCGATCAGGCCGGCGGTCAGCATGACGGCGGGCAGCATCCGCCAGCCCAGCCACAGCCCGATCGCGCCGAACAGCTTGGGATCGCCCCCGCCCATACCCTCACGCCCCCGCCAGCGGCGATAGCCGGCGGCGATGCCCCACAGCAGCGCGAATCCGCCGACGCCGCCGATCAGCCGGTCCGTCAGGGCCGGCGTCCACCCCACGATTCCCGTCGCCACCCCGCCCCCCGCGAGCAACAGGGTCAGCCGGTTGGGCAACCAGAACGCCCGCCAGTCGAGCGCCGCCAGCGCCAGCAGCAGCCAGCCGAAGGTCGCCCCCGCCAGCGCCACCGGCCCCGCCGCGACCCAGCCCGCCGCCGCGCCGATCGCCAGCGCCGTCGCCTCGATCTGCCAGTGCACCGGGTCGATCGCCGCCCCGCATCCCCGGCACCGTCCGCGCAGCGCCAGCGCACTTAGCAACGGCACCAGCTCGGCCGGGGTCAGCACCCGCCCACAGGCATCGCAGGCGGATCGGCCGCGCATCACCGACCGGTCCTCGGTCCAGCGCACCACCAGCGCCGCGATGAAGCTGCCGACGATCGCTCCCAGCACCGCCAGCGCGATGCCCCAGGTCACCGGGTCAGAGACGTTTGCGGACCAGATATCGATATACCCCCAGCACGTTGATCGCGAACAGCACGCCGTTCTGCGTCGCCAGCGCCCAGTCCCCGGTCAGCCACGCGCCGGTGAACCACGCGACGGACGAGGCGACGAACACCACGAACCCCCACCCCGTCGCGACCCGGCCGAGATCGAGCGACACCACCAGTGCCGCCGCCATGCCCGAGATGGAGGCGAACCATTTGACGATGTTGATCGCATTGTCCATGTCGCGCCGTAACGCACCCGCCCGGCATCGCCATTGATCGTGATCGACTCCGGCGCAGGGCGCGAAAATATAGTCTGGAGAGCTGTCATGATCCCCGCCCCAACCGCCGATGCCGCCACCGATCCTGTCGTGATCCTGTCGTTCGCGCGCACGCCGATGGGCTCGTTCCAGGGCAGCCTTGCCGGCGCCAGCGCGACCCAGCTCGGCGCCGCCGCCGTCCGCGCCGCGGTGGACCGCGCCGGGGTGGATGCCGCCACGGTGGAGCGCATCGTGATGGGTTGCGTGCTGCCCGCCGGCCTGGGCCAGGCCCCGGCGCGGCAGGCGGCGATCGGCGCCGGGCTGGGCGACCATGTCGAGGCGACGACCGTCAACAAGATGTGCGGATCGGGCATGCAGGCCGCGATCATGGCGGCGGAGGCGCTGGCGGCCGGGTCCGCCGACCTGATCGTCGCGGGTGGCATGGAGAGCATGACCAACGCGCCCTATCTGTCGCGGCGTCATCGCGGCGGCGCGCGGATCGGCCATGACACGCTTCACGACCATATGTATCTCGACGGGCTGGAGGATGCCTATGAACCCGGCCGGCTGATGGGCCATTTCGCCGAGGAAAGCGCGGCGGAATACCAGTTCACCCGCGCCGCGATGGACGATTTCGCGATCCGGTCGCTGCAACGCGCCCAGGCCGCGCAGACCAGCGGCGCGTTCGACCGCGAGATCGTCGCGGTGGAGGTGCCGGGCCGCAAGGGTTCGACCACCGTCGCGCTCGACGAACAGCCCGCGCGCGGCGATGTGGCGAAGATCCCGACGCTCAAGCCAGCCTTCTCGCGCGACGGGACGATCACCGCCGCCAACGCCTCCTCCATCTCGGACGGCGCGGCGGCGCTGGTGATGACGCGGGCCTCGGTCGCGGAACGGCTCGGCCTCACCCCGGTCGCGCGCGTCGTCGCCCACGCCGCCCACGCCCATGCGCCCGCCAAATTCACCACCGCCCCCGTCTTCGCGATGCGCAAGGCGATGGCACGCGCCGGCTGGTCGATCGGCGATATCGACCTGTTCGAGGTGAACGAGGCGTTCGCCGCGGTGGCGATGATCGCGATGCGCGACCTGTCCATCCCGGACGATCGCATCAATATCCATGGCGGCGCCTGCGCGCTCGGCCATCCGATCGGGGCCAGCGGCGCCCGCGTGCTGGCGACGTTGCTGTCGGCGCTGGCGACGACCGGCCAGCGTCGTGGCATGGCCTCGCTGTGCATCGGCGGGGGCGAGGCGACCGCGATGGCAGTGGAACTGATCGACTGACGCGGCGCGCCGGCGCCCCTCGCCCCCGGTCGATTACGCCTGCGCGGTCATAACTGCCCGGTCATGCCTGTCCGATTGCCGGGCCGGCGCGGCAGTCGTGGTCGTACAATTGCATCCCGGACGGCATCGCCTGCGGCTGTCCCCCCTGCGCCACCGCATGGGCGGCGATCACCGCACGGCCCAGTGCCGCGGTCGGAAACGGCTTGGCCATATAGCCCACCACCAGCGGATTGTCGGTGCGCGCGGGGCAGTTGCCGCTCAGGTACAGGCTGGGGATGCCAAACGCGGCCAGCTGCGCCGCCGCCTCCTCGCCGCTGTCGCCGTCCGCCAGCCGGATGTCGCACAACGCCAGATCGATCGGCTCGCACATCGCGATCACCATCGCCGCCGCGACGTTCTCTGCCACCCCCACCACCTTGTGCTCGTACAGGGTCAGCGCATCCTCGATCAGCATCGCCACCAGCGCTTCGTCTTCCACCACCAGGATACGCAAGGACTTTCCTTCCACGTCGCCGCCCATCCCGACCTACGTCTCGTTGATGAAATGGATGGTCATGCCCGATCCGTCGCGATCGATCGCGGCATGAAGCTGTCGCAACAACAGGCCGATCGATCGCGGCACCTCCACCCCGTTCCGGTCGTCGCCGGCCAGCGAGGGCGCGGAAAAGCCGACCGCCAGTCGCGCGACCCCGTCCATCAACCGCAGGCCCACCCGGATCATCTCCAGATCGCCATTGCCCAGCAGGATGGCGTGGATCGCCAGCGCCAGCGCCACGCCGCGTTCGACCGACAGGCTGTGGATGCCATCGACCAGCACCGCCACGTCATGCCCGACGGTCTGTTCCGCGACGCCGCGCACCAGCGCCTCGACATCCACCTGCCCCAGCCGGTCGGTCGCGTAGAGCGGCCGGTGCGCGGTCGCCATCGCCTCCAGCCGGGCGACCGCCCGGCGTTTCGCAGCAAGCGGTGTATCGGCGTCGGGTACGTCGAACTCCATGCCGACGATGCTGATCGCCAGTTGCAGCGCGTTGCGCACCCGGTGATTCAATTCGTGCAACAGGCGTTCCTGCCGCTCCAGAGCGTGGCGCATCTCCGCCTCGGTCCGCAGCCGATGCTTGGCGATCGCGACATAGCTGCACACTATATGGATCAAGTTCAGTTCGTCGGCCTCGAACCGCCCCGCCCAGCGCCGCGCGAAGGCCAGCGTGCCGAGCAGCCGGCCGCCATGGATCAACGGCGTGCAGGCAAAGGCGTCCAGTCCCACGTCCTTGGCGAAATCCAGCGAGGGGTCGGGCGACGACTGGATGGCGGTGACGTGCAGCTTGCTCCGGTCGCGCGCCGCCACCCCACAGATCGGTTGCCCCAGCTCGACGACGGCGGCGCCCGCCGCGTGATGGGGGCTTATGCCGCCATGTGCCTCCAGCACCAGCCGGTCGCCATCGAGCCGATAGTTGAAGAACACATCCAGCTTCAGCTCGTCGCAGATCAGCGCGAACAGCTCGTCCACCATCGCGGCCGGATCGTCGGCGGCCAGCAGTCGTTCGGCGGCTTCGGCAATGATCGTCAGATACCGTCTGGGCAACCCGTCGTGCAACACAGGCGGATCGTCGTGGATCGCAATGATGCCGCCCGGTTCACCTTCTAGCATGGATCAAGTTCTAGTGACTGAATCCTTGGCATGCAATGCCGCGACTTCATGCACTTATTCAACCATTTCGGCTTGCTCGACGCCCCAAAGCCGTTCGGTTTCGATATAGCCGCTCCGCCCCTCGACATCGAAGCGACACCAGCCGTTGCCGTTACAGTCGCCGATCCGTCCCACCACGCCGGGCGCGGCCTGCCACACCAGCGTCGCGTCGGCGGCGGGGCGCTTGCGCATCGCCGCCGGCCCTTCCCCCCGCACGATCGCGGTCCGGGTGCTGCGCAGCAGGTTGGACAGCATCCATCCCTCCGCCCCGTCCGGGTCCTGCACCCGCCGCCATTCCTTGAACACCGCGACCACGCGCAACGGCAGGTCGCGGCGCTGGTACAGCCAGCTTGCCGGATAGGTGCGTGCCGGCCCGGTACGCATCAGCGCCCGGCCCGGCCCGATCGACCGCCAATAAGGTGGAGCCTGTTTCACCGTCTGTGCCGTGGCGGGGCGGACGGGGATGGTCGTCCCGCCGGCGACGGCGATGACGAGAAGCGCGATGGCCGCGATACGCATTGAACCTGTTCCCTCCGGCGCCGATCGTCTCCCTTTCACGAACGCCGCCGCCAATCAACGTCCGTTGACGCGGCGCGGTCCGTCCGCCAAGCCATCGGGTATGTCCGATACGCGCCGCTGCCCTCATCCGCAGGTGGTCGTCACCCGCGAATTGCCCGATCAGATCATGGATCGGATGGCGGCGTTGTTCGATACCGTGCAGCATCGCGGCGACACCCGCCTGCCGGCCGATGCGTTGCGGGTCGCGGTGGCGGCATGCGACGTGCTGGTGCCCACCGTCACCGATGCGATCGATGCCGCGGTGATCGCCGCCGCCGGGCCGCGGCTCAGGCTGATCGCCAATTTCGGCGCGGGGGTGAACCATATCGATCTGCGCGCCGCCCGCGCCCGGGGCATCATCGTCACCAACACCCCCGGTGTCCTGACCGAGGATACCGCCGACATGACGATGGCGCTGATCGTCTCGGTCCCCCGGCGGCTGGCGGAGGGGGAGAAACTGGTCCGATCGGGCGAATGGCATGGCTGGAGCCCCGGCGGGATGCTGGGCCACCGCATCGGGGGCAAGACGCTGGGCATCGTCGGGATGGGCCGGATCGGGCAGGCGGTCGCCGCCCGTGCCCGCGCCTTCGGGCTGTCGATCCATTATCACAACCGGCACCGCTTGCCCGCGATCGTCGAGCAGCAACTGGGCGCGATCTGGCATCCCGATCTCGACGACCTGTTGCGCGTGGCCGACATCGTCACCGTCCACACCCCGCTGAACGACGACAGCCGCCTGCTGATCGATCGCCGTCGCCTCGCGCTGCTGCGGCCGCACGTCTACCTCATCAATGCCAGCCGTGGCGGCATCGTCGACGAGGAGGCGCTGGTCGATGCGCTGGAGGCGGGGCACCTCGCCGGGGCCGGGCTGGACGTCTGGGAACACGAACCGCGGATCGATCCGCGCCTGCTTGCCCTGCCCAATGTGGTGATGACTCCGCATATGGGTTCCGCGACCATCGAGGGGCGGCTGGCGAGCGGGGAAAAGGTGATCCAGAATATCCGGATGTGGGCCGACGGTCACCGTCCCCCCGATCAGGTACTGGACGGCTGGGCATAGATTTCGCAGGCGAAACAACGGGAACGATTGATAGCGCGCAGCTTTTGAAGGGCGTCTCCGGACCCTTCAGCTACGCATCAACAGGAGTTTCCCCATGAAGAAGATCGCCATGTCCGCCGCCCTCGTCGCCGCTGCCGTATCGATGTCGGCCTGCTCGACGCTGCGCGGCGCCGCGATCGGTGGTGCGGGCGGGGCCGGTGTCGCCGCGGTCACCGGCAAGGATGTCGGCAAGGGCGCAGCCGTCGGCGGCACTGCGGGCGCGGTGGTCGGCACCGTCGTCGACTGACGCCATGACGGGAGGCCCGGTCGATCGCCGGGCCTCCCGTCATTCAACGCTTCAAGACCATCGTCACCGCCGACGGCAGCACCGTTTGTCGCAATCGGTATGATTCAGTTGGAGCCGGCACCCTGACTGTCGGGTGCGACCGGTGTCAGTTCGTAGACCTCCATCGTCTCACCCGTCAGCACCAGCCGCCACCGGAAGGCACCGATCCTCTCCACCACGCCGATCAGGTCGCGGGTACGGTCGACGCCATAGCCCAGCGACACGTCACCCGCCCGCCGCTGCCGCGCTCCCAGGAATACATATCGATCCTGCTCGGGGTATAGCCAGCCGCCGGGCAGCGCGGTGCCGGTCTGCTTGGTGAAGCTGACCCGCTCGCCCGTCTCGCCCCCGACATAGCAGAAGAACGGCTTGCCCGACTGCACCGTGCCGCGTGCCAGCGTTACCGAGCGACACCGGTACGACCCCGGCGGCAGCGCGGGATGCGCCAGCCCGGCATCGGCGCGCAGCAGGTCCCCCTCGCTCCGCAACGCCGCGGATCCGCGCCGCCCGACACCGACCCGCGCGGTGGCCCATCGGGCGGGCAGCGCGTCGATCCGCGTCGCATCATCGGGTCGGATCATCGCACGCCAGCCGGACAGCGGCGTCGTCTCGACCACCGCAGTCCCGGCCACGGCGGCCGGCCGGTCACGGGCGGCACACCCCGCCAGCACCGGCACCGTCGCCAAAGCCAGACCGATGATCCGCCTCATTCGATACCTTTCGCCGGCGGGGCCGGCCGTCTCCGTGGATAGGCCCGTCACTGGTGCCGCCGACGCGCCGGAATCATCGGCCAGCGGACACCCGCCACGTCATGCGGGTCGATCGTAAACAAAGGATGAAGACCGGCACGACCCGCCGCCCGCATCAGTCACCCGTCAGGATACGATCCACCAATTGCTTCACCGTCGGCACGAACCCGTTGGAATAGAACGGATCGCGCTTGAAGTTATACGCGGCATGGCCCGCGAACATCAGATTCTGTTCGGTGTCGCCGCCATGGGCGATGTCCTGCAGCGTCTTCTGGATGCAGAAGCTGCGCGGATCGGCCAGCCGCCCGGTCGAATTGGTGTCGGTATCCGCCCAGCTGGAAAACAGGCACTGCGACAGGCACCCCATGCAGTCCGCCTGATCCTTGCGGATCTCCCCCTTTTCCTGCGGCGTCACGAACACCAGCGTGTTGTCCGGCGTCTTCAGCGCATCGGTGAAGCCCGCACCGAACCATTCGCGCGCGCGCAGCAGGTCCGCCTGCGTCACCCAGAAATTCTTGCCCTTCACCCCGACGTCCAGCTGGAAGACATGCTCCCCGCCTTCCTGCATCGAGAACGATACCTGCCGCGCCGATCGTCCCTCCAGCGCGCGCAGGAACGGGTTGCGCACCGCCGACGAATAGAAACCGGTCGGCGAGAAGCGATGCAGCAGCACCTGCCCCTCCTCGATCTCCATCAGCCGGTTCTTCCACCCCTCGGGGATCGGGCTTTCGCGGGTCAGCAACGGGCGCGTGCCGTACTGGAACGCGATCGACCCCAGTTCGGGATTGTCGATCCACTCGTTCCAGTCGCGCAGATACCATACGCCACCGGCCATCACGATCGGCGTCGAATCGGGAATCCCACCCTCCCGCATCGTATCGCGCAGCGCCTTCACGCGGGGATACGGGTCCTCGGGCTTCAACGGGTCCTCGGCATTGGACAGGCCGTTATGCCCGCCCGCCAGCCACGGGTCCTCGTACACCACCGCCGCCAGCCATTCCGCCGCCTTGGAATAGGCGCGTTTCCACAGCGCGCGGAACGCCCGACCCGACGATACGATCGGCAGATACGATACGCCGTAGGACGAGGTGATCTCCGACAGCTTGTACGGCATCCCCGCGCCGCAGGTCACACCCGCCACCAGCCCGCGCGTCTGTTCCAGCACGCCGTGCAGGATGCGCGGCGCGCCGCCCATCTCCCACAGCACGTTGATGTTGATCGCACCCTTGCCACCGGCGATGTCGTAGGCGCGCTTCACCTGTTCGACCGCGCCGTCGATCGCGTAGCGGATCAGTTCCTCGTGCCGCGCCCGCCGGGTCAGCTCGTGATAGATCTGCGGGATGATCTTGCCGTCGGGATCGTAGCTGTCGGCATTGACCGCCGACACGGTGCCGATCCCGCCCGCCGCCGCCCAGGCGCCGGCGGAGGCATGGTTGGTCGCGGCGACGCCCTTGCCGCCCTCCACCAACGGCCACACTTCACGGCCGGCATAGGTGATGGGCTTTAGACCTTTGAACACGGACGACGATACCTTTCCCGGCAGTAAAACGACGTGACGAACCAACCCGCTCTATAGCGACTGGGGACCATGGTGCGAGCAAAACATGGATCAGCCCGTCACGCTCGGGAAAGCGCGCCCGGCTGGCCCAATGCGCCTTCATACAACGCGCGATACCGGGCGATCATCACCCCCTCGTCATACTCGGCCACGGCCTTCGCCTGATTGGCGGCACCCACCGTCCGCCGCAGGCCGGCGTCGTCGACCAGCGCCTGCATCACGTCGCGCAGCCGCACTTCGGTCGGCCATTCGGCGATGAAGGGCGCGTTCTCCGCCGCCACCATCCGCCGCACGTCGCCCACCGGCAGGCTGGCCACGGGCAGCCCGGCCGCCATCGCCTCGATCACCGCGGTCGGGAACTGTTCCGCGCGCGACGACAGCGCGACCAGATCGAACCCGCGCAGGAACCGGTAGGGCCGCTCGACGAAGCCCGGCATCACCACCCGGTCGGCGATTCCCATTGCCGCCGCCGCGCCCGCGATCATCGCCCGCTCCGGCCCCTCCCCCACGATCACCAGCCGGAATTTGCCGGACAGGCCGCCCGCCGCGCGAACCAGCGCGGACAGGTTCTTCATCGGGGTCATCGCCGCCACCGCGCCGATCACCACCTCGTCCTTGCGCCGGACGAAGCCGGGGATCGCGCGGGGATCGGGATGGGCGGCGTAATGCCGGGTGGCGATGCCCGTGACGATGCGGTGGACGCGCGACCGCGGCTGTTTCCACGCCCCCAGCGCGATCCCCTCCAGCGCCTCCGACGGCACCACCAGTCCCTGCGCGGCGGACAAGGCGACGCGGCGGTACAGGTTGCGCTCGATCTTCAGCCCCTGCGCCTCCTCCGCGCCGAAGCCGTCCTCGTGATGGATCAGCGGCGGCATGTCCTTGCCGAACACGCGCCGTGCCATCGCCCCGTCGATCGCGCCCCAGCCATAGGTCAGCACCAGGTCGTAGCGCCGCATCATCCGCGCGATCGCCTCGTACCGCGCCACCGCGGGCTTGCCCGCCAGCGGCGGCGGGTCCTGCGCGATCTCGTAACGGACGCCGGCCGGGATCAGCGCCCGCGCGCCCGTCGCCGCCGGATCGGCGGAGACGATCACGTGCCGGGCGCGGTCTCCCCATGCCGCCATCAGCCGCGCGGCGCGTGCCTCCTTGCCGCCGATGTCGAACGATCCGTGGAGGTGGAGGATGGAAAGGGGCGCGTTCATATCGGTTCCGATAATCGATTCGGATGCCATTGCCACCTATTGCGTGGCGGGATCACCTGCGTCATCCTCCGATGCTCCACGGGACGACCACGGGAGAAACCATGATGATGAAGACCCTTATCGCCTCCGCCAGCGCCCTCGCGCTGTCCGCAACGCCCGCGCTTGCCACGGCGGCCAACCCTGCGGCCTCGTTGTCGGTGAAGGCCACCACCCGCGCCGCCACCCCCGCCAAGCGCGGCAGCAAGCTTGCCGCCCCCGGCGCGATCGTCGGTCTCGTCCTTGCCGCCGCGGTCGTGGCCGGCGGTGCTTTCATCATCGCGGACGACGACGACAGCGACAGCAACTAAGGCCCCTGTCCGGACCGAAGGGATCGGCCCCCTATGCCGGGGCCGATCCTTTCGCGTCACCGGCGCCGGACCAGGCGAAGCTATACCGCCTCGCCCGCCGCGATCCGCCGGATGCGTTCGTCGAAGCGGGCCTGCGACCGTCGCATCCAGCGCCGCACCCCGGCCGCGATCATCCCGAACCCGATCATCAGCATCGCCCAGGTCGCCGGTTCCGGCACATGCGACATCGCCGTCGCCGTATCCATGGGTAACGGCCTGATCGCCGCCGCCGCCGCCGGCCGCACCGCGATACGCGCGATCGTCCCCACCAGCGTCACCCGCTCGCCATCGCCGGCGCGCCGCACCGACCCGATCGTCCGCCCGGCGGCGTCATAGGCGGTCAGCATCGCGCCGTCTTCCGCCGCCAGCAGCGAGAACGAGCGCGTGGAGATCGGCCGCCCCGGATCGGCGAGATCGACGAACAGGATATCCGCCACCCTGCCCGCGCCGCACAGCGCCTCGCTCGGCCGGGTCGTGCAATCGGCAAAGGCGGTGCCGGACGGATCGACCGGCATCCGCACGATATCCGCCCCGGTCGCAGCATCATTGGTGGCGGGCGCCGCGCCCGGCCATACGGCCACCGCCGGTGTCGCCACCAGACCGATCGCCGCCACTGCCAACCCGAACCGCATCGATCCCCCGATGGATGTCATCCCCCCGGCGGCTTAATCGATCGTTCAGCAAAGCTCAATCGCCGCCGGCGAACACGCTCGCATCGATATGGGTCACGCGGCAGGCCAGATCGGCCTCGCCGCTCGCCACGATATAATGATCGCCTGCCGCGACGATGCCGGTCGTGAACACGACGTCGCTGACATACATCTGCTCCTGCAACGGTTCGGTCAGCGCCGGTGCGGCCTCCAGCAGGGGCGCGTGCTGCGTCCGCACCGTGATCGACGGATCGTCCCGGTCCAGGATCGACCAGTAGGTGCGATAGATGCCGACCACCCCGGATGGCTCCACCCCGTGCCACAGGGTCAGCCAGCCGTCGTCGATCAGGATCGGCGGGGTGCCGCCGCCCATGCGCGCGGTCGCCACCGTCGCCGCATGGGGACGGATGCCGGGCTTGTCATACGGTTTCCAGTGCAGCGCGTCGGGCGAGGTCGCCAGGTTGATCGACGGCCCCGCCCGCCATTCGCTGCCCGGCGGATAGGCGAAGTACAGGTCGCCTAGCGGCCGGGTCTGCGCCCAGTATTGGCCACCGACCAGTCCCTCGAAGATCAGCATGTCCTTGTTCTGGTGGTCCAGCACGATCCCCTCCAGCGTCCAGTCCATGGCGTCCGTGCTGGAATACAGCGTAGTCGAATGGCGTTCCGGGCTGACCGAACAGGTCGTCATCAGATACCGGTCGCCGACCCGGCTGATCCGCGCATCCTCGATGCCATAGCATTGGTAATCGGTCGCCGGCGCGATCGCACGGTCGTAATGCACCCCGACCACCGCCGTGCCGTCCGCGTTCAGTTCAACGGGCAAAAGCCAGGACAGGCTGGTCAGCGCCATCACCTTCCATCCGCCGCCATGCATCATGAACTTGCGCGGATCGGCGGTGTCGACCATCTCCAGCGGCCACGCATCGAGGTGATAACCGCCCGCCGCCCAGCGGATCGCATGGACGTGCCCGTCGAACCTCGGCCGGCGCAGCGCCTCCGCCACCCGCACCATCATCAGCAGGTTGCCGTTCGGCAGCCGCGTCAGGCCGGGATTGAACGCGCCCAGCACATAGGTGTCCGCCCCCACCTTGCCCGCCAGCGGCGACCGCGACAGATCGACGTCGTTGGGCGTGAAGACCAGTGCATCGAATCCCATCATTCGCCCTCCTGCGCGCGCGGCACGATCACCAGCTGCTGCACCACCGTCCGCGACGGTTGCGTCAACAGATAGTGGACGCCCACCGCGATGTCCTCGGCCCGCAGCATCGTCTCGTCCCGGATCATCGCCCGCTGTTCGTCGGGCGGCAGGTCGGGCGACTGCATGTCCGATCCCGTCTTGCCCGGCTCGACCAGCGACACGCGGATGCCCTTTGGCCCCAGCTCGCGGCGCAGCGCCGCGGCGAAGCCGGCGATGCCCGCCTTGATCCCGGCATAGATCGTCGATCCCGGCCCCAGCACATGCGCGCTCATCGATCCGATCAACACCAGATCGCCGACCGGCACCAGCCGTTCCGATACCGCCTTCGCGCCCATCAGATACGCGGTGAAGTCGACCGCGATCGCACGCTCGATCGCGGCGGCATCCATGTCGGTCAGCCCCTCGGCGGCGACCGCGGCGTTCATCACCGCGATGTCGATCCCGTCCAGCGCCGCCTCGCCCGCCGCGACGAAGCGCTCCACCGCCCCCGGCCCGGCCAGATTGATCGCCATCCCGTCACCCGTGCCGACTTCGCGGATGTCGGCCAGCGCTTCCTTCAGCGCCGCCTCCTCATGCCCGCATATGAACACCTTGGCCCCCTCGGCGGCGAGCAGCACCGCGATGGCGCGGCCGATCCCCGTCGTTCCGCCGGTCACGATCGCCCGCCGCCCGTTCAGGCTGCGGCGCGCGGTATGGGTATCGGCGGGCTTGGTCATCGTCGCTCCGGGGTCGGGGTATGCCCCCAAGACGAACGCGATGTCCCGCGGTTCCGGCCATGGACCGGTCGGATTGACCCCGGCGGACGCGATACCTACGATCGGGCCGGATCGGAGACGGCATGACCATCTGGAAGATCTTCGTGGGCGGCGGCGGCGATGACTGGTTCAGCCATATCGTCGAGACCTATCACGCCGAATATGCGAAGATGAACCCGGATTTCTCCTGCCGCTGTTTCAGCTGGACCGAGGGCGATGCCATCCGCGCCTTGCTGAACGGGGAGGCGAAGGGCGGCAACGTCACGCTGGTCGGGCACAGTTACGGCGGCGACACCGCCTTCTGGGTGTTGAAGGACACGCCGAACGTCGACCTGCTCGTCAGCATCGATCCGGTCGGGCGTTTCCAGCGCAGCTGGACCGCGATCCGCGCTGATGCCGGCCTGTGGCTCAACGTCCGGGCGGAACCCTCGTCGGACAACCGGTCGTTCGACGATACGATCGCGTCGGCGGGGCGCAAATATCCGCGTCCGCCGGCCATCGGGCAACCGAACGCCCCCAATCACAGCGTCATCGCCAACCGGACGCACGGCGATTTCCGCGGGATGATGCGCGATACCGTCGGCGGGGTGAGTGGCCGGACGCTGCTGGGCGGCCATCATGTCGGCTGACGCCTCCTCCCGCCGCGCCGGCCGGCGCCCGATCCTTCTCGTCCTTGCGATCCTGCTCGCGCTGGTCGCGGCGGTGGCCGTCTGGGCGCTGGTCCCCCGCGACCTCGGCACCGTCACGGTCGAACGGGTGCGGCTGCTCCCCGCCGGCGTGCCCGATGGCGGTACCAAGCCGGCGGCCCTCGCCACCCCGGTCCGGATCGCCGTCACCTTCGCGGTGCCGCACGATCTGGCGGCGGTCCGCGAAGGACTGGGCCTCGGTTACATCGCCGCCCGCCTCGCCGATTGCCGCGACGATGATGCCGCCACGCAGGAGGTGATCGCCCAGCGCGCCGGCTATCTGGGCGACTATGGCCGCGTCACCCGGCTTGACGCGGGTGCGGACGGGCTGACCCGCTACCGCGCGGTGTTCGACGACGAACTGACCGCGACGGTCGATCACGCCGCCCGCCGCACCCCGGCCCGCCGCACCCCGGCCCGCGCCACGCCCGGCGGGCTCTGCCTGTCGCTATACGGCGCCAGCATGTGGTTCCGCCATGCCACGTCACCTGCAATGCCGATCGCGGCCCTGCCGCGCTGACGGATCAGTCCAGCCGCGCCAGCCACCGGCGGATCGCCGCGTCCGCCACCGGCTCGTCCAGCATCGGCGCATGGCCGACCTCCGCCACCGTCACCCGCTCCGCGTTGGGCAGCGTGGCCGCCATCCGCGCCATCGCCGGTTCGCCCAGCAGGTCGGATCGTTCGCCGCGCACCAGCAGGACGGGCACGTCCGCCAGCCCGGCCAGCGCGCCCCACATGTCCGGCCCGGCCTCCGCGCCCGGCACGCGGAACGGCTCGGCGATGCGCAGGTCGTAGTCCAGCACGATCCGCCCGCCGCTCGACAGCCGGTACAGCCGCTTGGCCATGCCCAGCCACTGTTCCAGCCCCCAGCCGGGATAGACGTCGCGGTTGTTCTCCTCGATCGTTCGCGCCGCGTGGAGCCAGGTCGGGCAGCTCGATCCCCGGCCGACATAGCCGCGGATGCGTTGCAGCCCCGCCGCCTCGATCTCCGGCCCGATATCGTTCAGCAGCGCACCGGCCAGCCGCCCCTTCGCCGGCCCCGCCAGCAGCATCGTCACGATCCCGCCCAGCGACGTGCCCACCGCCGCGAACCGGCCGATGCCCTGATCCGCCAGCAGCGCCTCGACATCCTGCACATAGGTGAGTGGGACATAGGACATCGCGTCCTTGGCATAGCCGCTTTCGCCCCGACCGCGGAAATCGACCGCGATCACCCGCCGCTCCCCCGAATGCGCTTCGGCGAAGGCGGCGAAGTCGCGCGCGTTTCGGGTCAGCCCGTGCAGGCAGATCAGCGGCACCCTGGCGGGATCGCCGGGATAATCGCGCGCGTGGAGCCGTACCCCGTCGTTCGACCACCAATGTAGTTTTGCATAAGCGGCCATGTTGCGGTTCCCGTGTTCGACCACCCATATCGGCGGATGCCCTTCTCCCCGCAAGCATACCGCCCCGACTGCCCCATCCTCTGGCTGGGCGACGCCTTCTACGATCCGGTCGCGGCGGCCGACTTCCCGGAAACGATCCTGCGTTTCCGCAACGACCGCGCCGCCGCACAGATCGGCCTCGCCGACCTGACCGACGACGAATGGATCGCTCATTTCGGCCGCTTCGCCCCCCTGCCCGGCACGCTGCCGCAACCGCTGGCGCTGCGGTATCACGGCCATCAGTTCCGCCAGTACAACCCCGATCTCGGCGACGGTCGCGGCTTCACCTTTACCCAAGTTTGGGACGATCGCGACCGGCTGATGGATCTCGGCACCAAGGGATCGGGGCAGACGCCATGGAGCCGCGCCGGTGACGGTCGCCTGACGCTGAAGGGCGGCGTCCGCGAAATTCTCGCGACCGAGATGCTGGAGGCGCTGAACGTCCCCACCTCGCGCACCCTGTCGCTGGTCGAGACGGGCGAGGAGCTGATGCGCGGCGACGAACCCTCCCCCACCCGTTCGGCGGTGCTGGTCCGCCTCAGCCACGGCCATATCCGCATCGGCAGCTTCCAGCGGCTGGCCTATGAACGCGACGAGGTGTCGATGCGCGCCCTCGTCTCCTACGTCCTGCGCAACCTGTACGCGGAGGACAGCGACGATCCCGTCCGCCTGCTGGCCCATGTCGTCGATCGCACCGCGACGCTGGCGGCACGCTACATGGCGGCGGGGTTCGTCCACGGCGTGCTCAACACCGACAACATCAACGTGACCGGCGAGAGCTTCGATTATGGCCCGTGGCGCTTCGCACCCACCTGGGACCCGGCCTACACTGCCGCCTATTTCGACCATGCCGGCCTCTACGCCTTCGGCCGCCAGCCGGAGGCGATCGGCTGGAACGCGATGCAGTTCGCCAGCTCGCTGCGCCTGATCGCCGATAGCGATCCGCTGGTCGCCGCACTCGACGGATTCGCTCCCCGGTTCCAGCGCGAGCTTGCCGCCGCGATCCTGTGGCGGATGGGGCTGGCGCCGGTCGACCCCGACACTGATCGCGCTACCGTCCGCGCGGTGGAGCAGGCGCTGCGCACCACCGCCACGCCGATCGACCGCTTCTTCTTCGACGCCTTCGCCCGTCCCGACCTGCCTGCCACCTATGGCGAGCCATGGGCCGCGGTACGCACCGCGCTCGCCGCGCATCCGCCGCGCAGCGACCGCGCCCACCCCTATTGGTCGGGCGAGCCGTGCGGGATGCCGATCGACGAGGTGGAGGCGCTGTGGGCGCCGATCGCCACCGCCGACGACTGGTCGCCGCTTCATACCAAGGTCGCCGCGATCCGGGCGATGGCGGCGGCGCTGCGGTGATTAGACAAGCCCGCCGGACACGGTAAGACACCATCGATGACCGACCTTCTGTCCCATGAACCCGCGACCGGTGCCGAACTGGCTCGCCTGCCCATCGGCAACGCGGACGACGAGGTCGCCGCCGCCCGCGCCGGCTGGGTCGGCTGGGCCGCCCGGCCACTGGTGTTCCGCGTGGAGACGCTGCGTCGCTACGCCAATGTCGTCCGTCAGCGCTACGACGCCTTTGCGGACCTGATCGCGCGCGAAACCGGCAAACCGCTGTGGGAAGCGCGCACCGAGATCGACTCGGTGATCGCCAAGGTCGACATCTCGGTCGCCGCCTATGCCGAACGCACCGCGCAGCGGCGGATGGACGGGCAACTCGGCGCCCGCGTCGCCGTCCGGCACAAACCGCATGGCGTATTGGCGGTGCTCGGCCCCTATAATTTTCCCGCACACCTGCCCAACGGCCACATCGTCCCCGCGCTGATCGCGGGCAATGCGGTGGTGTTCAAACCGTCGGAGAAGACACCCGCCACGGGGGCGTTCATGATCGACTGCCTCCATGCCGCCGGGGTACCCGCAGAATGTGCGCGCCTGCTGGTCGGCGGCGCGGACGAGGGACGGGCACTGGCCGCGCATCCGGGTGTCGACGGGCTGCTGTTCACCGGCTCGGCCACCACCGGCCTCGCGCTCAACCGCCTGTTCGCTGACCGGCCGGACAAGATCCTCGCGCTGGAGATGGGCGGCAACAACCCGATCATCGTGTGGGACACGCCCGACATCGCCGGCGCGGCGGTGCTGGTGGCGCAGTCCGCCTTCACCAGTGCGGGCCAGCGCTGCACCGCCGCGCGCCGCCTGATCGTGCAGGACGCGCTGTACGAACCGCTGGTCGCGGAACTCGATCGCCTGATCGGCCGCATCATCGTCGGCGCCCCGCACGACGATCCCGCGCCGTTTATGGGGCCGGTGATCGACAACGACGCCGCCGACCAGTTGAGCGACGCCTTTGTCGACCTGCTGATGCGCGGCGGCCGGCCGATCCGCCATCTGGAACGCCCGGTGCCCGGCCGCCCCTTCCTGACGCCCGCGATGATCGACGTTACCGCCGTGCCCGACCGTCCCGATGTCGAGCTGTTCGGCCCGCTGTTGCAGGTGATCCGCCACGGCGATTTCGACGCCGCCATCGCAGAGGCGAACGCGACGCGCTATGGCCTGTCCGCCTCGCTGGTCAGCCAGACGCCCGAACTCTACGACCGGTTCTGGGCCCATATCCGCGCCGGCATCGTCAACTGGAACCGCCCGACCAACGGCGCCGCCTCCAATGCCCCGTTCGGCGGCATCGGCTGGTCCGGCAACCACCGCCCCTCCGCTTACTACGCGGCGGATTACTGCGCCTATCCGGTCGTCTCCAGCGAAACCGACAATCCCCGCGCCGCGATCGGCATCGGCTTGCGGGACGAATAGAACGCTCCGGCCATGGCTGCGGAACTGGAGGGGGCCTTTCTACGCCGCCAGCGACTATGATGCCATGAAACGCCCTCAATCGTCATTGCGAGCGTAGCGAAGCAATCCAGAGCGTCACACGCTAGGCCCTGGATTGCTTCGCTACGCTCGCAATGACGGAATAGGTTAAACTGACTCAGGGCAGGAAATCACTTCCCCAGCCAGTCCCCGATCTTCTTCTCCAGCACCGGCATCGGCAGCGCGCCCGTGTCCAGCACCTGCGCATGGAACGCCCGCGGATCGAACGCCGCGCCCTGTTTCGCCTGCGCCTGCGCCTTCAGTTTCGAGATCATCAACTGGCCGATCTTGTACGCAGTCGCCTGTCCGGGGATCGCGATGTACCGCTCCACCTCGGCGGTCGCGTCGGTCTTCGACATGGGTGAGTTTGCCAGCATGTATTCGATCGCCCGGTCCCGGCTCCACCCCTTGGCGTGCAGCCCGGTGTCGACCACCAGCCGCATCGCGCGCAGCATCTCGTCGCTCAGGCCGCCCACCCGCTGATAGGGGTCGGTTTCCATCCCCAGCGGCTTCCACAGGCTTTCGGCATAGAGCGCCCAGCCCTCGACATAGGCGGTGTTGCCGCCGAAACGGATGAACGCGGGCAGCGCCGCATTCTCCTGCGCCAGGCTGACCTGGAAATGATGCCCCGGCACCGCCTCGTGCAGGTACAGCGTCTCCATCCCCCAGGTGTAGCGGATCGGCAGGTCGTAGGTGTTGTAATAGAACACGCCCGCGCGCGACCCGTCCGGCGTGCCGCCCTGATACGATCCGCCCGCATCCGATTTCGCGCGAAAATCGGGGACCGGCCGGATTTCCAGCGGCGTCCTGGGGATCAGCGAGAACTGCTCGCGCACCCGCGCATCCACCCGTCTGCCGATCGCCTCATAGCCCAGCCGCACCTCCTCGGCGGTCTTGGGCTGGAACCGTGGGTCGGTGCGCAGGAAGGTGAAGAACTGCGCCAGCGTCCCCTTGTAGCCGACCGCCACCTGCTGCTCGTTCATCTCGCGCGTGATCCGCGCCACCTCCGACAGGCCCAGCGCATGGACCGCCGCCGCCGTCATCGGCAGCGTCGTCGACTGCTCGATCCGGTAGGCGTACAGCGCGTCGCCCCCCGGCATCGCCGACAGTCCCACCGTGTCGCGCGCCTTGGGCAGATATGTGTCCGCCAGGAAATCACGGATTTTCCGGTGCGCCGGCATCAGGACATCGCGGACCTGCGCGGCATAGGCGGCGGTCAGCCGGGTCCGGTCGGCAGCAGGCATCGACGCCGGGAACATCGTGACCGGCGCATAGAAGGTCGATCCTTCCACCCCTTGCGCCAGCAGCCCGTCGAACTGCGCGATCATGTTGCGCACGACCAGCTTCGGATGCACGATCCCCTCGGCCATCCCCTCGCGGAAGCGGGCGATGATGCGATCGTACAGCGCGGCATAGCCGGCGTTGCGTGTCAGGTTGTTTTCGTAATCCTGCACCGTCTTGAACGGCGCGCCGCCCTTCCCCGACGCGAAGTCGGGATAGAAGGTCTGGAACCCGCCGAAATGGTTGATCGGCAACGCCCGCTCGATCCGCTCGATCGCCGGGGCGAAGCCGCGCAACGCCACCTCGGTCTGGTTGCGGAACACGTCGTAGGCGATCCGGTCGACCGGGGTCAGCTTGTCGCGATCGATCGCGGTGATCGCCGCCAGATCGGCCTGCGTGTTGCGCTTCTCGGTCGCGGTGCGCGCATCGGTCAGATAGTCGCCGAAGCGGTCGGCATAGCGCAGGTCGCCGCGAAAGATCGCCTGGATCGGGTTCAGTGCCAGATCGCGTTCGTCGCTGTCATAGAACAGCTGCTTCAACTTCGCATCCTCCGGCCCGTCGCCCGGCAGGGGCGCCGCCAGCGGGATCGCCTGACCCAGCACGGGCGTGGCGCAGGTGGCGGCAAGCAGCAGAGCGACGGCAACGGTCAGGCGCATGGATTTCCCTTTTGCGGCGCAGCCTTTGCGCGAAGCGGGGCAGAAGACAATGGATCGTTGCGCCCGCCGCCCAAAGCCATGCTACCCCTGCCCCAAGCATCGCTCGATTGCCGCACCCGCACGAAGACGCCATCTGGTGGTGCATGGCGACGTTACTCGATCCCCACGCGCGCGGTCGCGTGATCCTCGTCGGGGCCGGCCCCGGCGATCCCGGCCTGCTCACCGTCCGCGCGGTGGAGGCGTTGAGGATCGCCGACATCGTCGTGCACGACGGACTGATCGACCCCCGCGTCCTCGATCTGGCCCCTGCCACCGCACAACGCATCTCGGTCGCCAAGCGACGTGCCCGTCACACCCTGCCGCAGGAGGCGATCAACGCGCTGATCGTGGCGCATGTGAAGACCGGCGCGATCGTCATCCGGCTGAAGGGCGGCGACCCCTTCATCTTCGGTCGCGGTGGCGAGGAGGTGGAGGCGGTGCGCGCCGCCGGCCTGACGGTCGAGGTGATCCCCGGCGTCTCGGCCGCGCTCGGCTGCGCGGCGGAGGCGATGCTGCCGCTCACCCACCGCGATCATTCGTCGGCGGTGTCGTTCGTGGCGGGCCAGTGCAAGGGGTTGCAGGATCAGGACTGGTCCGGCCTCGCCGGGCAGGGCCGCACGCTCGTGATCTACATGGGCGTCGCCACCGCCGCCGTCATCGCCGACAAGCTGATGGCGGACGGCGTCGCCCCCGACATGCCGGTCGCAGTGCTGGAACGCGGCACGCTGGCCGGCCACCGCGCGCTGCGCACCCTGCTCGCCGATCTCGGCGCGATGGTCGCGCGCGAACGCGTCGGCAGCCCGGCGGTGATCGTCGTAGGCGAAGTCGTTGAATTGTCTGATGCCGAAGACAAGCTTGCCCGCTGGGCACGGATCGCGGAAGAGACCGAAGCATGAGGATATTGACCGGAAACGACCTCGCCAGCGGCGATGTCACCTGGTGGACCGGCACCGGCTGGTCGCGCCATCTGGACGACGCCATCGACGTCGCCGACCAGGGCGAGGCGATCGCCCGTGCCGAGGAAGGCGCGCGCCGCGTCAACGTGCCCTATGTGATCGACGCGACGATGACGGCGGACGGCCCCCGCCCCGCCCATATCAAGGATCGTATCCGCGCGCTCGGCCCGACGGTGCGGCCGGACCTGACGCTGAAACCGGCCGATCCGAACGCGGGAAGCTGGGTGATATGATGCGTGTGCCGCCGCCAAGCCACGGAGAAAAAGGGGTTCACGCGGAGACGCGGAGACGCGGAGGTGTTACCCCCGGCGCGCAGCGCCTACCGGAATTACCGCCCGGTTTGCGCTCCCTCGCCGCTGACGCGGCCGAAAAACCCTCTTTCTTCTTCTCCGCGTCTCCGCGCCTCCGCGCGAACCATATCTTCTTCACGTCCTCGCGTCCCTACGCGAACCACGTTCTTCTTGCGCCCGCGCCCCACCGCGCGACACCCAAGGCCCCCGCTCATGTATAAGTACGACGAATACGACCAGAGCATCGTCGACGCCCGCGTCGACGAGTTCCGCGATCAGGTGACCCGCCGCCTCGCCGGCCAGTTGACCGAGGATCAGTTCAAGCCGCTGCGGCTGATGAACGGCCTCTATCTCCAGCTGCACGCCTATATGCTGCGGGTGGCCATTCCCTATGGCACGCTCGACAGCCGGCAGATGCGGATGCTGGCCTCGATCGCGCGCGACTACGACCGTGATTACGGCCATTTCACCACCCGCCAGAACCTTCAGTTCAACTGGATCAAGCTGGAGGATACGCCCGATATCCTCGCCAGGCTGGCCACGGTCGAGATGCACGCCATCCAGACCAGCGGCAACTGCATCCGCAACATCTCGTCCGACCAGTTCGCCGGCGCCGCCGCCGACGAGATCGCGGACCCGCGCCCCTGGGCGGAGCTGATCCGCCAGTGGAGCACCTTCCACCCCGAATTCAGCTACCTGCCGCGCAAGTTCAAGATTTGCGTCATCGCCGCGGACGAGGATCGCGCCGCGATGCGCCTGCACGACATCGGCATCCAGCTGGCGACGCGGGACGGTGAACTGGGCGCGCGTATCTATGTCGGCGGCGGCATGGGCCGCACTCCGATGATCGCGCCGCTGATCCGCGATTTCGTCCCCGCCGACGATCTGATGAGCTATCTGGAAGCCGCCTTGCGCGTCTACAATCGCTACGGCCGCCGCGACAATATGTACAAGGCGCGGATCAAGATCCTCGTCCACGAGATCGGCGCCGACGACTATCGCCGTCAGGTCGAGGAGGAGTTCGTCGCGGTCAAGGCGCTCGGCCTCGATCCCCCCGCCGCCGAACTGGCCCGCATCACCGCGATGTTCGCGCCCCCCGCCTTCGATACGGATGCCCCGGACCGGGTCGACCGCAGCGATCCCGACTTCGCCGTCTGGCTCGACCAGAACGTCGTGGCGCACAAGCAGGCCGGCTATGCGATCGTCACGGTCAGCCTGAAACCCGCCGGCGGCATCCCGGGCGACGCATCGTCCGCGCAGATCGACCTCGTCGCCGATCTGGCCGAACGCTACAGTTTCGACGAACTGCGCGTCACCCACGCCCAGAACCTCGTCCTGCCGCATGTCCGCAAGGCCGATCTGTACGCGATATGGGAAGCGTTGCGCGACGCCGGGCTGGCGGAGGCGAACCTCGATCTCATCACCGACATCATCGCCTGCCCCGGCCTTGATTATTGCAGCCTCGCCAATGCCCGCTCGATCCCCTTGGCGCAGAAGATCGCGACCCGTTTCGCCGATCCCGTCCGCCAGCGCGATCTGGGCGAGCTGAAGCTCAAGATATCGGGGTGCATCAACGCCTGCGGCCACCACCATGCCGGCCATATCGGCATCCTCGGCGTCGACAAGAAGGGCACCGAGAACTACCAGCTCTCGCTCGGCGGCTCGGGGGCGGAGGACGTGTCGCTCGGCAAGATCACCGGTCCCGGCTTTGACGAGGACGGCGTGGTCGACGCGATCGAACGGGCGACCGACACCTATGTGTCCTTGCGCGAACCCGGCGAGCGTTTCCTCGACACCTATCGCCGCGTCGGGATGCAGCCGTTCAAGGAGGCGATCTATGGATGACCTGCTGCGCTTCCGCGACGACGTGGCGCATGACGAGCCGGCGGTTACGCTCGACGCCTTCCTCGCCGAACAGACCAACGCCACCGCCGTCCGGCTGGAAGCGGGCGAGGATGCGCGCGCGCTCCTGCCCTATCTGGATCGGCTCGCGCTGATCGAGGTCAGCTTCCCGTCGTTCCGCGACGGTCGCGGCTATTCGGCCGGGCGTATCCTGCGCGAGGGCGGCTATACCGGCGAATTGCGGGCGCAGGGCGACGTGCTGGTCGACCAGCTGCCGCTGATGCGTCGCTGCGGCTTCGACAGCTTCGCCCCCGAAGCGGAGATCGATGCGGAGGTGCTGCGCCGCAGCCTCGACCGCTACGACTATCGCTATCAGCCCGCCGCCGATGCGGTCGTGCCCGTCTGGAAACGCCGTCATGGCTGAACCGGCGCGTGTCCTCGACACGATCGATACCCGCCCCGCCTTCACCGCCGCCGACGCGGCGGCGCTGGAGGCGCGCTTCGCCGGCGTGCCCGCGCCGGCGATGCTCGCCGAACTGCTGACCGGCGATCTCGCCGGGCGGGTCGCGGCGGTATCGTCGTTCGGGGCGGAATCGGCGGTGCTGCTGCATATCGTCGCGGGCGTCGACCGCTCCGTGCCGGTGATCTTCACCAATACCCAGAAGATGTTCGGCGAGACGCTGGCCTATCGCGACACCCTGTCCGAACGCCTCGGCCTCACCGACCTGCGCGTCGTGCGTCCCGATCCGCACCTGCTCGCGGTGCGCGACAAGCAGGCGGAACGCTGGTCCTACGACCCCGATGGCTGCTGCGAAATCCGCAAGGTGGAACCGCTCGCCCGCGCGCTCGTCCCCTTCGACGCCTGGATTTCGGGCCGCAAGGGCTTCCAGGCCGGCACCCGCACCGCGCTGCCCCGGTTCGAGGAGGATCAGGGCCGGCTCAAGATCAACCCCTTGGTCGATTGGGACAAGGCCGCGCTCGACGCGTATTTCGCCGAGCACGACCTGCCCCGCCACCCGCTGGAAGCGCAGGGCTACCCCTCGATCGGCTGCGCGCCCTGCACCTCGCCCGTCCATCCCGGCGAAGACCCGCGCGCGGGTCGCTGGCGCGGGATGGACAAGGTGGAATGCGGCATCCACATGATCGTCGGCACCGGCATCAAGGTGGATGACGGCGAACCCCCGATCCGCTGAACCACGCTCGCGACTGGTGACGTCATAATCTGTTTGAAAACGCGCCGGGGCGCGTTTTGCGGTGCCGGCCCGCTCCCCCTCCCGGCCACCCACAGCGTATCCTGAATGGGTGGCCGGGAGGGGGGAGCGGGCCGGCACCGCCTTCGAAACTCGCGCTTTCGCGGGTTTCCAAACAAACTCTCAGATCAGAAGCGCCAGCCGATCGAGGACTGGATGATCGGATAGACCTTGTAGTCGTTCACGTCGTCCTGCACGTTCTGGCGTTCGTTGCGAAGACGGGCCTGAAACGTCGGGTCGTTGCGCAGCGATCCTGATGCCGTGAACTCCTGGATGCGCACCGCGCCCTGGAACAGGGCACCCACTTCGAACCCGAACGTGAAGCCGCGCCGGTTCGACCCCGCCCAGCCCAGCGTCAGGGCCGGTGCGACCTTCTTCACCCGGGCGCGACCGGTCAGAATGCCGACCTGCGCGCCGGAATAGGAGACATCATCGATCTCGACAGAGCCTTGCCGGGTGAAATCACCCGACAATCCGGCCCGGTTGCGGTTGATCCGTCCGCCACCCGATACGCGGAAGCTGCCCCCGAACGGATGGACGTCGACCATTGCGCCGAACGACTTCAGCTTCAATTCCGCATTATAGTCGTTGTCGTCCACCGTCAGGTCACGGCTGAAACCCAGAAACGTGGCGTTACCCCGGATGCCGACATGGTCCGAAAAGCGCCAGCCCGCTTCCGGTCCGATCCCCAGCGTTCCCGCCGTCACCGCCACCGATATCGTCGAACCGCCATCGGCCGGCCTCTGCGTTGCAGCCTGCGTCGCGTCCTGCGCCATGGCCGATCCGGCGGCCATCGTCGTCATCGTCGCCAGCATGATGCCGGCCCCCCGCAATATGGTCATGCATACCTCCCGTAGGCCGGGCGTCCGCCACGGCCATCACATCCGGGCAATGCACGAGCCCCTCCCCTGCATCCCCCGACGGCATCTCCGTGCCTCGGGCCGGCGGGACGTCACATCCCCCAAATGAGGTATGGCGTCGAAGAAAAATCCTGTCTTTCCAACCGAAACGGGTGTTCCACGCCAAGATGCACCGGACCGGCCGGCGCGTATCCCGTCCGTTCAGTATCCGGCATAATCCGAGAAGCGGGTGATGGTGGGATCGAACTTCATCGTCACCTTGCCGGTCGCGCCGTGGCGCTGCTTGGCGACGATCAGCTCGGCCAGGCCGGCGGCGGCCTGATAGCGTTCGCTCCACATCGCGTGCTTGGTCTGCACGTCGGCGCTGCTGCCCGCGGTCGGCATCTCCGGCTCGCTCATCGCCAGATAGTAATCGTCGCGATAGACGAACCAGACCATGTCGGCGTCCTGCTCGATCGATCCCGATTCACGCAGATCGGACAGCATCGGCCGCTTGTCCTCGCGGCTTTCCACCGCGCGGCTCAACTGCGACAGCGCCAGCACCGGCACGTTCATGTCCTTGGCCAGCGTCTTCAACCCGCGCGAGATTTCGGAGATTTCCTGCACGCGGTTGTCGCTCTTGGTGCCCGAGGTCAGCAGTTGGAGATAGTCGACCACCACCAGCCCGATTTCGTTGTTGTGCCGCCGTTGCAGGCGCCGCACGCGGGTATGCAGCGCGCTGATGCTCAGGCCGCCGGTGTCGTCGATGAACAGCGGCAGGTTCTCCAGTTCCGCCGCCGCCGCCGCCAGTTGCCCGAATTCCGTGCGGCTGATCTTGCCCATGCGCAGCGATTCGGAACTGATCTGCGACTGTTCCGCCAGGATACGCGTCGCCAGCTGGTCCGCGCTCATTTCCAGGCTGAAGAACGCGACCTTGGCGCCCACCGAATCCGCCGGGGCGATCCCGTCCGCCATGTCGCGCATCCAGCGCCGCGCCGCGTTGAACGCGATGTTGGTGGCGAGCGACGTCTTTCCCATGCCCGGCCGCCCGGCCAGGATCATCAGATCGCTGTGGTGCATGCCGCCGATCTTGGCGTTGATCGAATCGAGCCCGGTCGTCACGCCCGACAGGTTGCCGCCCGAATTGAGCGCGCGTTCCGCCATCTTGACCGCCATCGTCGTGGCCTGTGCGAAGGTCTTGGTCGCGTTCTCGGCGCCGCCGTCGCCGGCCACCTTGTACAGCTCCTCCTCCGCCGCCTCGATCTGCGCGCGCGGATTCACCGCCTCGGACGTGTCCATCGCCCGGTCGACCAGCGTCCGCCCCACCGTCACCAGCGCGCGCAGCATCGCCAGATCGTAGATCTGCTGCGCGAACTGCCGCGCGCCGATCAGCCCCGCGCCCGATCCGGTCAGCCCCGCCAGATAGGCGGGACCACCCAGTTCGCGCATCCCCTCGTCCGCCTCGAACATCGGGCGCAGCGTGACGGGTGTCGCCAGCATGTCGGCGGCGCGCAGCGTCTTGATCGCGGCGAACACGCGGCCGTGGACGGGTTCGAAGAAATGCACCGGTTCCAGCCGGTCGACCAGATCGTCGGCCAGCCGGTTGTCGATCATCATCGCACCGAGCATCGCGGCCTCCGCCTCGACGTTGCGGGGAAGCTGGGGCGCGGGCGGAGTCGCGGGCGCGGGGAATGCAAGGGTTGCCATGCCCGGCCCATACCCGCGCGACTCCATCGCTTCAAAGGCCATGTGACGATCAGTGACAGTTTGCGGACACGCCGCTATCCGGGGGCATGGCCGATCCGCGCATCATCGCCGTCGAACTGGACGAGGGCAGCATCGGCTGGCGCTCGGCCGATATCGATCAGGAACGCCGCATCGCGATCTTCGACCTGATCGAGCAGAATCATTTCGCGCCGCAGCGGGTTCATGCCGATGGCTATGCCGGCCCGTACCGGATCAAGCTGCAGACCGAGGAAGGCCGTCTCGGCATTCACATCCACCGCGAGGACGGGGCGCATCTGGAAACGCTGGTCCTGGCGCTCGGGCGGTTCCGCCGGCCGATCAAGGACTATTTCGCGATCTGCGACAGCTATTACCAGGCGATCCGCCGCGCCACCCCGCAGCAGATCGAAACCGTCGACATGGCTCGTCGCGGCGTCCACAACGAGGCGGCCGAAATGCTGCGCGAACGGCTGGAGGGCAAGATCGAGGTCGATTTCGACACCGCCCGCCGCCTGTTCACGCTGATCTGCGTCCTCTACCTGCGCGGCTGATCGCCGCCGACATTCGCCAACCGGAACCTCGACCGACATCATGACCGATCCCATCGTTTCCGACCCCGCCGTCCCCGCGCTGGTGCAGGCCGCCCGCGTCGCGGCGCTGAACGCCCATGCCCCCTATTCGCGCTTCGCGGTCGGTGCGGCGTTGCTGATGACCGACGGCAGCGTCATCACCGGCGCCAATGTCGAAAATGCCAGCTACGGCCTGTCGCTCTGCGCGGAGACGGTGGCGATCGCCACCGCCGCCGCCGCAGGTCGCCTGCGCGACGTGGCGGCGGTGGCGGTGATCGGCGGCGCGATGGACGATGCCGGCCGCCCCACCGGCACCGTGCCGGTCAGCCCATGCGGCCGCTGCCGTCAGGTGCTGAACGAGGCGGCACAGCTCGGCGGCCGCGACCTGCCCGTGCATTGCGGCGCGGCGGAGGGCGATGCAATCCGCAGCCACCGCCTGTCCGACCTGCTGCCCCACGCCTTCGGCCCCGCCGATCTCGGCATCGCGTGACGATGCCCGCACCCTTGCGCATCGGGCGCGAGGGGATTAAGTGGCGGCCTATCCGACAGCGAGGATGATCCCCCGCGCCGGTTCCCCTGACAAGGGAAACGGCGGCTGGGTTCATGTCTCCCGATCGACCAAACAGATTAGCGGGCGTGACGGTACGTGGCGAAGACGACCCCCATGGAGTTCATCAACCAGGTCAAGACGGAGACCCGCAAGGTCACCTGGCCGACCTGGAAGGAAACGTGGATGACCGGCCTGATGGTCGTCATCATGACCACGATCCTCGCCCTGTTCTTCCTGGGTGTCGACTCGTTCTTCAACGCGGTGGTCAACGCCCTGCTCAAGCTCGCGCAGTAAGGAACAACGCACGATGGCGCGCTGGTACATCATCCACGCCTATTCGGGCTTCGAGGGCAAGGTCCGCGACGCGATCATGGCGGAAGCGACCCGGCTCGGGCTCGACCGTCTCGTCGAGCAGATCGAGGTGCCGACCGAAACCGTGACCGAGGCCCGTCGCGGCAAGAAGATCGCGGTCGAACGCAAGTTCATGCCCGGCTACGTCCTCGCCAAGCTCGACATGACCGATCAGGTCTATCACCTGGTCAAGAACACGCCGAAGGTGACCGGCTTCCTCGGCTCGATGGGCAAGCCCCAGGCGATCAGCGAATCCGAAGCGACGCGGATGCTGAATTCCAAGGAAGAGGCCGCCGCCGCCCCGAAGACCAAGGTCAAGGTGGATTACGAGATCGGCGACGCGGTCAAGGTGCTGGAAGGCCCCTTCGCCAGCTTCAACGGCACCGTGGAATCGCTCGACTTTGACAAGTCGAAGGTGTCGGTCAGCGTGTCGATCTTCGGCCGCGCCACCCCGGTGGAACTGAATTTCGAGCAGGTCGAGCGGAGCAAGTAAGGCTGAAGCCTTATTTGCGAACGCCGGCCGGCGGGCCGCGAAAGCGGTTCCGTCCGACGTCACGACGCGGCTTTGCCGCGGCGCGGCCACCGGCGCTCCACCTTGCCCCCCACCGCGCTTTCGTCTAAGCGCGCCCCCTTCCCGTGCATCTGCACCGGATAGCCTCGCGGGAGGACGTTCGCGTCCGTTCGAACCGCTAAACTTGGAACAGAGAGACAATGGCAAAGAAGATCACAGGTTACATCAACCTGCAGGTTCCTGCCGGCGATGCGAAGCCCGCCCCGCCGATCGGGCCGGCGCTGGGTCAGCGCGGCGTGAACATCATGGAATTCTGCAAGGCGTTCAACGCGTCGACGACGGATATCGCCAAGGGGACGCCGATCCCCACCAAGATCACCGTCTATGCCGACCGTTCGTTCAGCTTCGAGACGAAGACGCCGCCGGCGACCTTCCTCATCAAGCAGGCGGCCGGCCTGAAGTCGGGCTCGAAGGAGCCGGGCAAGGTGTCCGCAGGCAAGATCGCGCGCTCCAAGCTCGCCGAGATCGCACAGGTCAAGATGAAGGACCTGAACGCCAACGACATCGAGGCGGCAACGAAGATCATCGAAGGTTCGGCCCGCGCCATGGGCCTCGAAGTGACGGAGGGCTGATCCATGGCCAAGCTGAGCAAGAAGCAGAAGGCGAACGCCATCAACCCCGAGACGCTGCACGGCGTCGACGAGGCGATCGCGCTGGCCCGTTCGAACGCCACGTCGAAGTTCGACGAGACGATCGAGGTCGCGCTGAACCTGGGTGTCGATCCGCGTCACGCCGACCAGATGGTCCGCGGCGTGGTGAACCTGCCCAAGGGCACCGGCAAGACGGTGCGCGTCGGCGTGTTCGCGCGCGGCGCGAAGGCGGACGAGGCGCGTGAGGCCGGGGCCGACGTGGTCGGTGCCGAAGACCTGATGGAGATCATCCAGGGCGGCACGATCGATTTCGATCGCTGCATCGCGACCCCGGACATGATGGGCGTCGTCGGTCGCCTCGGCAAGGTGCTGGGTCCCAAGGGCCTGATGCCGAACCCGAAGCTGGGCACCGTGACGATGAACGTCGCGCAGGCCGTCAAGGACGCCAAGTCCGGTCAGGTCGAATACCGCGTCGAAAAGGCCGGCATCATCCATTCCGGCATCGGCAAGGCATCGTTCCCGGCCGAGGACCTGCGCGCGAACTTCGACGCGCTGGTCGATGCGGTCGTGAAGGCGAAGCCGTCGGGCGCGAAGGGCAAGTATGTCCGCAAGATCGCGCTGTCGTCGACGATGGGTCCCGGCATCCGCGTCGACACGGCGGAAGTCGCCGGCGCGTAAGCCGAAGCGAGGCGTGCAGCACAAGCTGCGCGCCGCTGCGCCAAAGGCGCACGCACACGGCCGGCCAGCGTAGGCGAAGCCTACGACTGACGCCATGGGACTTGCTCCCATGGCGGCCTCAGCCGGATAAAAACGAAAGGGCCGGGCTAAACCCCCGGCCCTTTTCGCATGGGGCACCCGGTTCGCCGCCATCGCCAACCGGATCGCCTTGCCCGGCCCCATCCCGTCATTGCGAGCGTAGCGGCGCAATCCAGAGCCCGGCGCGTGACGCCCTGGATTGCGCCGCTACGCTCGCAACGACGGGGCAGGTCAGGCTATGTCATCCCGCGCCGGAAAACCCAGGAGTCCCGTCATCCCCGACCCCCGCCGCATCCTCGTCGATGCCGATGCCTGCCCGGTGAAGGACGAAATCTACCGCGTCGCGTGGCGGATCGGCGTTGCGGTGGTCATCGTCAGCAACCAGCATCTGCGCGTGCCCGCCCACCCGCTCGTCTCGCGCATTGTCGTCAGCGACGGGTTCGATGCCGCCGACGACTGGATCGCGGCGGCGGCCGATGCGAAATCGGTCGTCGTCACCGCCGACATCCTGCTCGCCGATCGCTGCCTGAAAGCGGGCGCGACGGTGCTGTCGCCCACCGGCAAGCCCTTCACCACGGCCTCGATCGGCGGCGCCATCGCCACCCGCGCGATCATGGCCGATCTGCGCGCGGGCGGCGATCAACTGGGCGGCCCCGCCCCCTTCGCCAAGGCGGACCGTTCCCGCTTCCTTTCCGCGCTCGACGCGGCGCTGGTGAAGCTGAACCGGTAAGGCATTATGACCTGAAACCGACCCATCCGTCGTGGCGAGCGTAGCAAAGCATTCTAGAGCCGGATGACATCAGGTCGAACCGGCTGTTCGTCGTTGCGAGCGGAGCGAAGTAATCCAGGGCGTCTTGGTCCGGCGCTGGATTGCTTCGCTACGCTCGCAACGACGGAGCGGGTCAGACCAATGTCATCCTGCTTCAGGCTTCATCGGCCGGGAAATCGGTCGCCACGCTCGCCGCGCGCCGTCCCTCGACCTCGGCCAGCCGGGCGCGCAACCGATCGGTCACCGCGTCCATCCCGAACGCGCCCAGCACCATGTGCCGGGGCGGCGCCTCTTCCTCGGCCAGCGCGATCATCGCCGCCGCCGCGCGTACCGGGTCGCCTGGCTGGGTGCCGCTATACCCCCTGGTCGAATCCAGCCGCGCCCCGGCGGTCTTCGCATAGGCGTCGATCCGCACCGGCGTCTGCCGCAGCGACCGGCCCGCCCAGTCGGTGCGGAACGGCCCCGGCTCGACGCAGGTCGCATGGATGCCGATCGGTGCCCCTTCGGCCGCCAGCGCATCGGTGAAGCCCTCCACCGCATGTTTCGACGCGGCATAATAACCCGATCCTGGAAACCCGACGAGCCCGGCGACCGAGGTGATGTTGATGACATGCCCGCTGCCCCGCGTCCGCATCCCCGGCAGCACCGCCCGCGTCAGCGCGAACAGGCCGAACACGTTCGCCTCGAACTGCGCACGGATCTCGTCGTCCTCGCCCTCCTCGATCGACGCCTGATAGCCATAGCCGGCATTGTTCACGAGCACGTCGATCCGCCCGAACCGGGCCTCCGCCGTGGTCACCGCCGCCGCGACCTGCGCCGGATCGGTCACGTCGAGCGCCACCGCCAGCACCCGGTCGTCCGCGCCGTCGGCCAGATCGGCGACCCGCGCCGCATCCCGCGCGGTCGCCACCACGCGCCAGCCGCGCGCCAGCACCCGCTCGGCCAGGGCGCGGCCGAAGCCGGTCGAACAGCCGGTGATGAACCACACGGGATCGGCAGGAAGCGTCATCATCTTTGTCCTTGTCGTCAGGCATCGCCAATGATCGCCGCCCCGCCCCGGTTCCCGCATCCGCCGCCATCGGCTATCGTGCCGCGATGACCCAGCACACCGGCGGCCGCCTCCTTGTCGATCAACTCGTGGTGCAGGGGTGCGATCGTATCTTCACCGTGCCCGGCGAGAGTTTCCTGGCGGTGCTCGACGCGCTGCACGACACGCCCGCCATCGATCTCGTCACCTGCCGGCAGGAGGGCGGAGCCGCGTTCATGGCGTGTGCGGACGGCACGCTGACCGGGCGACCCGGCATCGCGTTCGTCACGCGTGGGCCGGGCGCGACCAATGCCTCGATCGGGGTGCATGTCGCGATGCAGGACAGCCGGCCGATGATCCTGTTCATCGGCGATGTCGATCGCGCCACCCGCGACCGCGAGGCGTTTCAGGAGATCGACTTCGCCGCGATGTTCGTGCCCGTGGCGAAATGGGCCGCCCGCATCGACGACGCGGCGCGCATCCCCGAATATGTCGCGCGCGCCTATGCCACCGCGATGAACGGCCGCCCCGGCCCCGTCGTGCTGGCGCTGCCGGAGGACATGCTGCTCGACCGGGTCGAGGCTGCCGACCGGCCCCGGGTGGAGCGGCTGGCCCAGCCGGCCGATCCGATCGCGATGGCACAGCTTGCCGGCCTGCTCGACGCGGCCGAGCGCCCGGTTGCGATCATCGGGGGTGCCGACTGGAACGACGCGGCCGCGCGCGGCATCGCCGACTGGGCCACCCGCAGCGGCATCCCGCTGGCCGCCGCGTTCCGCCGGCAGGATGCGGTCGCCAACGATTGCCCGGTCTATGCCGGCAATCTCGGCTACGGCCCCGCCCCCGCGCTGGTCGAGCGGGTTCGCGCCGCCGACCTGTTGCTCGTGATCGGCGCCCGGCTGGGCGAGGCGACCACCGACGGCTACACGCTGGTCACGCCGGACCATCCCGGCCAGCGTCTGGTCCATGTCCACCCCGATCCGCACGAACCGGGCATGGTCTATCGCACCGATCTGCCGATCTGCGCCGGGATGGCCGATTTCGCCGAGGCGCTGGCCGCGATCGACCTGTCGCTCCGGGCCGAGGGCGCGGCCGCCCATGCCGCATGGCTCGACTGGTCCACCCCCGCCCCGCGTGCCGGCGTGACGCTCGATCTCGGCCCCTGCGTCGCGACGATGCGCGCGGTGCTGCCCGCCGATACGATCATCTGCAACGGCGCCGGCAATTATTCCGGCTGGTGGCACCGTTATTGGCATTATGCCGGACCGGGGACGCAACTGGCACCGACCGCCGGGGCGATGGGCTATGGCCTGCCCGCCGCGATCGCCGCCGCGCTGCGCCATCCGGGCAGGAGCGTCGTCGCGCTGGCGGGGGACGGGTGTTTCCTGATGAACGGACAGGAACTCGCCACCGCCGTCCAGCATGGCGCCGACCTGCTCGTCATCATCGTCGACAATGGCGGCTACGGCACGATCCGGATGCATCAGGAGCGGGAGTTTCCGGGCCGGATCGCGGCTACGGCCCTGACCAATCCGGATTTCGCCGCCCTGGCCCGTGCCTATGGCGCATGGGCCACGACCGTCGACCGTACCGAGGATTTCGCCCCCGCCCTCGCCGAGGCACAGACGCTGTCAGGGGTCCGGGTGCTGCATTGTCGCACCGATATCGAGATCATCACCAACCGCACCACGCTGTCGGCGATCGCCGCGGGGCGTTGACTCGTCATTGCGAGCGTAGCGAAGCAATCCAGAGCGCCATGGCACTGCCTCTGGATTGCTTCGCCATAGTCGCCATGACAGATCAGCCGGGCGACCTCTCACTCACCGGAACGTCCCAAAGCAAAAAGGCCGCCACGGTTTCCCGGGACGGCCTTTTCAGTCAATAAGCGCAAAGATCAGATCTTGTCGCCAAGCGCGCCCTTGACCGAACCCTTGACATCCTGCCCGGTGCCCTTGACCTGCTGCGCTTCGCCTTCGGCCTTCAACCGGTCGTTATCGGTGTGCTCGCCAATCGCTTCCTTGACGTTGCCGACGACCTTGTTGGCTGCTGCTGCAACCTTGTCCGTGAACTCACCCATGAGAGCCTCCGTTATTTTGCCGACACGCCCATCGCATCGACTTGATCTGGTTTAACTAACGGCCGGATCGGGGCAGGGTTCCGTGACAATTGCGTAACGTTCAGATCAGGCCGGCAAGCGGGCTGGACGGATCGGCATAGCGCCGCATCCCCATCCGCCCCGCCCGGTACGACAGCCGTCCCGCTTCCACGGCGGCCCGCATCGCGGCGGCCATCATCACCGGGTCCTTCGCCTCGGCGATGGCGGTGTTCATCAGCACGCCGTCGCAGCCCAGCTCCATCGCCACCGCCGCGTCGGAGGCGGAGCCGACCCCGGCATCGACCAGCACCGGCACCCCCGCCCCTTCCACGATCAGGCGGATGGTGACGCGGTTCTGGATGCCCAGCCCCGATCCGATCGGCGCGCCCAGCGGCATGATCGCGACCGCGCCGGCATTCTCCAGCCGCTTTGCCGCGATCGGATCGTCGACGCAGTACACCATCGGCAGGAAGCCTTCGTTCGCTAGAATCTCGGTGGCGCGCAGCGTCTCGACCATGTCGGGGTACAGCGTCTTCGCCTCGCCCAGCACCTCCAGCTTCACCAGGTCCCAGCCACCCGCCTCGCGCGCCAGCCGCAGCGTGCGGATCGCCGATTCGGCATCGAAGCAGCCGGCGGTGTTGGGCAGATAGGTGATGCGCTTCGGATCGATGAAGTCGGTCAGCATCGGCGCATTGGGGTCGGACACGTTCACCCGCCGCACCGCCACCGTCACGATCTCCGCGCCCGATGCCTCGACCGCCGCCGCGTTCTGCGCGAAATCCTTGTACTTGCCGGTGCCGACGATCAGCCGCGACCGGAACGTCCGGCCCGCGACGGTCCAGCTGTCCTGCGTAACCGGGGCGACGTGATCGCCGCCGCCCCCCGCGACCGGATGGTCGCCACCACCGACGAAATGCACGATCTCGATATCGTCGCCATCTTCGACCAGCACGTCCGCCAGCGTCGATCGCGGCACCACCTCCAGGTTGCGCTCGACCGCCACCTTCTCCACCACCAGCCCCATCTCGGTGGCCAGTTGCGCCAGCGTCAACCCGGCGCTGAAACGCTTGTGTTCGCCATTCACGGTGATCGTCACGGTGCCGTCGCTATGGGCCATGTCGCGTTCCCGCCGGTCGCTTCGAGCGGAAGTCGAGAAGCACCGGTCATCTGTAGGGCCGACCCGCATGGACACATGTCTCGACTTCGCTCGACACGAACGGGTAGAAGACCTGCGATCTAGGGGCGCGGTCCGCGCCCCGCAACCGAAAGCGCCCCGACATGGCCGAAAACGCCACCGGCCCCATCTATGTCCTGAACGGTCCGAACCTCAACCTGCTCGGCCTGCGTGAGCCGGAGATCTACGGCCACGACACGCTCGACGACATCGCCGGGATGCTGGAGGACCGCGCCCGCGAACTCGGGCTGGAGATCGACCTGCGCCAGTCCAACCACGAAGGCCATCTGGTCGACTGGCTGCACGAGGCCCAGGCCCGCCGCGCCAAAGCGGTGCTGCTGAACGCCGGGGCCTTCACCCATAGCTCGATCGCGATCCACGACGCGATCAAGGCGGTGACGACCCCGGTGATCGAGGTTCATCTGTCGAACCCGCACCGGCGGGAAGAATTCCGCCATATCAGTTATGTAGGACGCGCGGCAAAGGGTACGATCGCGGGTTTCGGGGCGCAATCATATATGCTGGCGCTTGAAGCCGCGGCCCGCTTCTGACAGACGCCCGCGCTTGAACAGGGGAAGGGTCACCATGACCGACGTTAGACCGAACGGCCCGATGCAGATCGATGTCGACCTCGTCCGCCAGCTCGCCGAGCTGCTGGATACCACGCAGCTGACCGAGATCGAGGTCGAGGACAAGGACCGCAAGATCCGTGTCGCGCGCAAGGCGCCGCCGGCCGCCGCGGCACCGATGCACTATGCGCCGGCACCGCCCGCCGCCGCGCCGATCCCGGCCGCCGTCACCGCAGAGGTCGCGGCCTTCGCGCCGACCGCCGCGGTCGATGCGGTGAAATCGCCGATGGTCGGCACCGTCTATCTGTCCGCCGAACCGGGCGCGAAGCCGTTCGCCGGCGTCGGCCAGACCGTGGCGGCGGGTGACACGCTGCTGATCGTGGAGGCGATGAAGGTGATGAACCCGATCCTCGCCCCCACCGCCGGCGTCGTCCGTCAGGTGCTGGTCGAAAACGGCCAGCCGGTGGAATTCGACCAGCCGCTGATCGTGGTCGAATAATGCCGCAGATCAAGAAGCTGCTGATCGCCAACCGCGGCGAGATCGCGCTGCGTATCCACCGCGCCTGTCACGAGATGGGCATCAGGACGGTGGCGGTCCATTCCACCGCCGATGCCGATGCGATGCACGTGCGCCTGGCGGACGAGGCGATCTGCATCGGGCCGCCGGCGGCGACCGACAGCTATCTCAACATCCCCAACATCATCTCCGCCGCCGAGATCAGCGGGGCGGACGCGATCCATCCCGGCTACGGCTTCCTCAGCGAGAATGCCCGGTTCGCCGAGATCGTCGAGATGCACGACCTGATCTTCATCGGCCCCAAGCCCGAACACATCCGCACGATGGGCGACAAGGTGGAGGCGAAGCGGACCGCCGGCGCGCTCGGCCTGCCGCTCGTGCCCGGTTCCGACGGCGCGATCTCCGACGTGGCCGAGGCGAAGGCGCTGGCCGCCGAGATCGGCTATCCCGTCATCATCAAGGCGGCGTCGGGCGGCGGCGGGCGCGGCATGAAGGTCTGCAATTCGGAAGACCAGCTCGAAACGCTGATGCAGCAGGCGGGGACGGAGGCGAAGGCGGCGTTCGGCGACGCGACCGTCTATATGGAGAAATATCTCGGCAACCCGCGCCATATCGAGTTCCAGATATTCGGCGACGGCAACGGGCAGGCGATCCATCTGGGCGAGCGCGACTGCTCGCTCCAGCGCCGCCACCAGAAGGTGCTGGAGGAGGCCCCCTCCCCGATCATCACCCCCGCCGAGCGGGAGCGGATGGGCGGCATCGTGGCGAAGGCGATGGCCGACATGGGCTATCGCGGCGCGGGCACGATCGAATTCCTGTGGGAAGCCGGCGAGTTCTACTTCATCGAGATGAACACCCGTCTCCAGGTCGAACATCCCGTCACCGAGATGATTACCGGCATCGATCTGGTCCGCGAACAGATCCGCATCGCGGAGGGCAATCCCCTGTCGGTCCGGCAGGACGAGGTGCGCTTCTCCGGCCACGCGATCGAATGCCGCATCAATGCGGAGGACCCGCGCACCTTCATGCCCTCGCCCGGCAAGGTCACGCATTTCCATGCGCCCGGCGGGATGCATGTCCGCGTCGATTCCGGTCTGTACGCGGGCTACAAGGTGCCGCCCTATTACGACAGCATGATCGCCAAGCTGATCGTCTACGGCACCACCCGCGACCGCTGCATCGCCCGGCTGCGCCGCGCGCTGGAGGAATTCGTGATCGAGGGGATGAAGACCACCATCCCTCTCCACCAGCAGTTGATCGAGGACCCGGAATTCCAGGCGGGCAGCTACACGATCAAATGGCTGGAGGATTGGCTCGCGAAGCAGGACGCCTGACGGGATGCGGCGATACTGGTGGCTCGCCGCCCCCCCGCTCTTGCTCGCGATGTCGCTGAAGGTCGGCTCGTCGATCGAGGACCCGGTTCGCGCGCTGACCGGCCATTACCTCAGCCGCACCACCGATGCGCAGGGCAAGCGGGTGGACAGCGTGGTGGAGATCGTGCCGATCGCCGCCCGCCACGCCTATGTGCATTTCGACCTTCACGCCCCCGACGGCGCGCGGTGCGAATTGACGGGGATCGCCGATGCGGTCGGCCCGGCGCTGATCTACCGCGCCTCGCGCCACAGCAGCGCGCCGCAATGCCGGATCACGATCCGCCGGCAGGACCGGCGCCTGACCTATGTCGATGCGGGTGATACCTGCGCCTCGCTGTGCAGCGCGCGCGACGGCTTCGACGGCAGCATGGCGTGGAGCACGCGGCGGCGGATCGCCGACTCCACCAAATTGCGCACCTCGCAGCCGTTCCTCGATGCGGTCGAGGAATGGCGGCACCTGCGATGAAGGCGACGATCTGGCACCATCCGCGCTGCTCCAAATCCCGTGCCGCGCTGGCGCTGCTGCACGCGGCCGGCGCGGACGTGACCGTGATCGATTACGTGAAGACCCCGCCGACCGCAGCCGACCTCGCCCGCCTCTACACCCGTGCCGGACTGACGCCGCGACAGGGACTGCGCGGCGATGCGCCGCCGCTTGCCGACGACGCGATCCTCGCCGCGATGGCGGCCGACCCGACGATCATCGAGCGTCCTCTGGTCGAAACCGAACGCGGCGTCGTCCTCGCCCGTCCGCCCGAACGCGTCCATTTCATTCTGTGATGCCGCACTTGTGGGCAGCACTCCTCGAAATGCCCGGTTTTCGGGCACCCTCATCGCCGCCGATCCGGGCTTGCCGCAGGCAGGCGCGACTGGCACGTAGTCTGCATCGTCCATCGTCAGGGCGAGGATCGAACATGCACCGGGGGAAGCCGTGAAGAAGGTCGAGGCCATCATCAAGCCGTTCAAGCTGGATGAGGTGAAAGAGGCGCTGCACGAGATCGGCGTATCCGGCATCACCGTGACGGAGGCGAAGGGCTTCGGCCGGCAGAAGGGGCATACCGAACTGTATCGGGGTGCCGAATATGTCGTCGATTTCCTGCCCAAGGTGAAGCTGGAGGTCGTCGTCGAGGATGCCCTGGCCGACCGCGTGGTCGAGGCGATCGCCGCCGCCGCGCAGACCGGCCGGATCGGCGACGGCAAGATCTTCGTGATCCCGGTCGAGGCGGCGCTCCGCATCCGCACTGGCGAACGCGACGAAGCGGCGATCTGACCATAACTTGATTTGACGCGACGCAACATTCTGTGGAATTGGATGCTCGCGGCGCAACATCACGTCCGGCCGATGCGGCCGGCCTATCTCAAGAGCAAGGGGCACCTGACATGGCGACTTCGGCCAGCGACATTCTGAAGCGGATCAAGGAAGAGGAGATCGAGTGGGTCGATCTGCGCTTCACCGATCCCAAGGGCAAGTGGCAGCACCTGACCATGGTCGCCTCGCTGCTCGGCGAGGACGAGTTCACCGACGGCCTGATGTTCGACGGTTCCTCGATCGAGGGCTGGAAGGCGATCAACGAGTCGGACATGACGCTGATGCCCGATCTGGAGGCGGTCTATACCGATCCCTTCTCGGCGACGCCGATGCTGATCGTGTTCTGCGACATCGTCGATCCCTCGACCGGCGAACTCTACGCCCGCGACCCCCGCTCGACCGCGAAGCGCGCCGAGGCCTATCTGAAGACCACCGGCGTCGGCGACACCGTCTATGTCGGCCCGGAAGCCGAATTCTTCCTGTTCGACGACGTGCGGTTCGAGAACAGCTATTCGACCAGCTACTACAAGATCGACGACATCGAACTGCCGGGCAATTCGGGCCGCGAATATGAAGGCGGCAACATGGGCCACCGCCCGCGTGCCAAGGGTGGTTACTTCCCCGTCGCGCCGGTCGACAGCGCCGTGGATATCCGCGGCGAGATGGTGTCGACCATGATCGAGATGGGCCTGCCCTGCGACAAGCACCATCACGAGGTCGCCGCCGCGCAGCACGAACTGGGCCTGACCTTCGGCACGCTGACCCAGACCGCCGACCGGATGCAGATCTACAAGTACGTCGTCCACCAGGTCGCGCACGCCTACGGCAAGACGGCGACGTTCATGCCCAAGCCGATCAAGGAAGACAACGGCTCGGGGATGCACACCCACTTCTCGATCTGGGAAGGCAAGAACCCGCTGTTCGCCGGCAACGGCTATGCCGGCCTGTCGGAAATGTGCCTGTATTTCATCGGCGGCATCATCAAGCATGCCAAGGCGGTCAACGCTTTCACCAACCCGTCGACCAACAGCTACAAGCGGCTGGTGCCGGGCTACGAGGCACCGGTGCTGCTCGCCTATTCGGCGCGCAACCGCTCGGCCTCGTGCCGCATCCCCTACGGCACCGGGCCGAAGGCGAAGCGCGTCGAGGTGCGCTTCCCCGATGCGCTCGCCAACCCCTATCTCGCCTATGCGGCGCTGATGATGGCGGGCATGGACGGCATCCTGAACAAGATCCATCCGGGCGAGGCGATGGACAAGAACCTGTACGACCTGCCCCCCGCCGAACTGGCGCAGGTGCCGACCGTCGCCGGTTCGCTCCGCGAGGCGCTCGACTGCCTGGAAGCGGATCACGACTTCCTGCTGAAGGGCGACGTGTTCTCGAAGGACCAGATCCACTCCTTCGTCGAGATCAAGCGTTCGGAAGTCGCGCGCTGGGAAATGACCCCCAGCCCGGTCGAATACGACATGTATTACAGCGGCTGAGGCGTAGGGCGCACGCAAGCAGCGCAGTTGCTTGCGTGCGCCCGGGCCCGGCCGGCGGGGCACCGCCCCGACCGACGGCGCGACCTCGTCGCGATGCCGACCACGATAGAAGGGCGTCCGGCGCGATCTGGGCGCCCTTTTCCGTGTCAGTCCGTCCCCCACAGCGCCGCGTCATAGGTCACGCGGTTCCGGCCACCGGCCTTGGCCATGTAGAGCAATTGGTCGGCGGCGTTCAGCGCATTGTCCAGCCCTTCGCCGGGATGGATCGCCGCGACGCCGAGCGATGCGGTCACCGACAGGACGCTCCGGTCGGTAACCGCCGCGATCGCCTCGCGCAGCGCCTCGCAGCGGGCCTGCACGGCATCGCGGTCGATCCGGCTGAAGATGATGATGAACTCCTCCCCCCCGAACCGGGCGGAGACGGCACCGCCCCGATCGCAGCAGTCGCGGATCGCCGCCGCGACCCGCTTGATGACCTGATCGCCCACGTCATGCCCGTAACGGTCGTTCACCGCCTTGAAATGGTCGATGTCGAGGATCGCGATATACCCCTCGCCCCCGGTCGTGCCGAGGTCGGCGACGATCGGATGCGCCCGCTCGAAAAAGGCGCGACGATTGTACAGCCCGGTCAGCGGATCGCGCTCCGCCAGGAAGCGAAGGTGCCTGATCTGCGCCAGCGTCTCGATATTGCTCTCGATCCGGTACCGCACTTCCTCCGCGATGAAGGGGCGATAGACGAAATCGGAGGCCCCGGCCTTCAGGAACGAGGCGGACAGGAACGGGTCCGACGAACCGGAGATGCCGATGATCCGCAGCCGGTCCGCCGGGTGGCGAGCCCGGATGCGCTGCGTCAGTTCGTAACCGTCCATGTCGGCCATGTGATGATCGGTGATGACCAGTTCGATATCGTCGTTCTCGGCCAGGATGCGCAGGGCATCGATGCCCGATGCCGCCTCGAATATCCGGTAGTTCTGACGGCGCAGCAGGTCCGCCAGCACCGATCGCCCGCTGGCCGTGTCGTCGACGATCAGCACCGGCGGTGGCGGCATGTCGGTGAAGCGCGCCACCGTCCGCACCACCTGCGCGACGGTGGCGTCGGCATCCTTGTAGAAATAATCGACGATGTTGCGCGAGGTGAACCGCTCGCGCACCTTGCGGTCGAGCGTCGCGGTGAACAGCACGGTGGGCACGTCGGCATCGGCCAGCAGGTCGAGGATCTCGCCCGCCGGCGCATCGGGCAAGCTGGTGCCGGTGATCGCCAGCGCCGGCTGCCGCTCCTCCAGTGCCGCGGCGGCCGCGGCATAGCTGCGGAACCACGTGACCTCCGCACTGGTCTTCGCCTTGATCCGGCCCTGCAGCAACAGGCCCATCGCCACCGATTCCTCGATCAGGAACACCTCCGGCGTGCCGCCGGGCGGGTAAGCGGAGGACCGATCCGACTGCGCCTTGCGATCGAGTTCCCGAAAACGGGTCATGCTGGCTCCATCATATCCACGGGCATCCGGTCGTCCCGGCCTGATGGCCATGTCCGGCGGGGCGTAGACAGGATATCCTGCCATATGATTACCAGCTTGATATGGTGCGATCTTACCCGTGCCCTATGGCATCATCACCGTGCTGCCATGCGTGTCGCCCGCCTCCATCGCCCGGTGTGCCTCGGCGGCGTCCGCCAACGCGAAGCTGCGGCCGATCGTCGGCCGGATCGCCCCGCGCGCCAGCATCGCGAACACCCGGTCGGCCATCGCCTGCCGCTCCCCCTGGGTCCGGGCATAATCGAACAGGGTCGGCCGCGTCACGAACAGCGATCCCTTCGCGGCTAATATCCCCAGATTGACCCCCTCCACCGCGCCGGAGGCATTGCCATAGCTGACGATCATCCCGCGCCGCGCCGTCGCCGCCAGCGACACGTCCCATGTCGCCTTGCCGATCCCGTCCAGCACCACATCGGCACCGCGACCATCGGTCAGTTCGCGGACGCGCGCGGCGACATCCTCCTCCCGGTGCAGCAGCACGTGATCGGCACCCGCCGCGCGGGCGATCTCGGCCTTGTCCGTGGTGCCGACGCTGCCGATCACCGTCGCGCCGATCGCCTTCAGCCAGCCGACCAGCAGATGCCCCACCCCGCCCGCGGCGGCATGGACCAGCACGGCCTGCCCCGGCTGCACCCGGGCGCATTGTTCGATCAGCATCGCCGCCGTACCGCCTTTCAGCAGCAGCGCCGCCGCCGTCCGGTCGTCGACCGCGTCCGGCAGATGCACCAGTTCGCCGACCGCGACGTTGCGCGCGGTGGCATAGGCACCGCGCGACGGCCCGAACGTGCCCACCCGGTCGCCGACGCGGAAGCCATCGCCCCCCTCGCCGACCGCCTCCACCACGCCGGCCGCTTCCGATCCCAGTCCGCCGGGCAGGTCGATCGGATACAGTCCGCTGCGGTGATAGGCATCGATATAGTTCAGCCCCACCGCCAGCGACCGCAACCGTACTTCGCCGGGGGCGGGCGGCGGCAGATCGACATCGACCCATTCGATCACCTCGGGTCCGCCGGTACGCGTGATCCGCGCGACGCGGGCTGACTGGTCCATCACCATCGTCCTTCCATCATGATCGTGGCCGCGAAACGCCGCGTGCCCGCCGCCGGTTGCGCCACTCGCTGGGCAAGCGTTACGACAAGGCGTATATACCGGGCCATACGGGAGTGCGGCCGATGGGTGCGATCGAAACACGGACGTTCAGGAGCGGCAACAGCGTCGCGGTGCGCCTGCCCAAAAGCTTCGGGCTGTCTGCCGGCACGATGGTGACGATGGAGCAGGTCGGGGATACGGTGATGGTCAAACCCGCCATCGACGCGGATGCCGAAAAAGCCAAGGTAAGCGAATTGGTTCGCAGGCTGCGGGCGATCGGACCGATCACGCCGATTGAAGAGCGGGCACCGATCGAATTTCCGGATCGCACAGGCCTGGAATAATGTACCTGATCGATACGAACATCGCGATCTACCTTCGTGATGTCGAAGCCACGATAACGGAGCGGGTGGAGCGATTGGCCGTAACCCCGGCAATATCGATACTCAGCTGGGTGGAACTGGAGGCGGGGGTCCATCGCGATCCCGGCAATGCCGTCAAACGTCGTGCCAATCTCGACTCGCTCTTGCAGCTACTGCCGATGCTCGATCTGTCGGCCGACACGGTCACTACCTATGGCCGCATCGTCGCCACCTGCGGCTTTTCCCGTTCGAAGATCATCGACCGGCTGATCGCCGCCACCGCGCTGGTCGGCGACCTGACGCTCATCACCGTCAACGCCGCCGATTTCCGCGACATTCCCGGCCTGCGGCTCGAACCCTGGCCCGCTCCGGTTCAGTAGTCGCGCGATACCCGCACGTTGACGCTCTGCCGCCCCAGCGTCGAGATGCTCGACAGCAACGACAGCCAGCGCGTCACCTGAAACTCCACCTGCGTCGCGGAATAGCCCTGTCCGTCGGTCACGATCTCCGCATACAGCCGCCGCGTCACATATTTGCCCGCCGCGATCGACGTGCCCTGCCCGGTCTGCGGATCGGCGGGCAGGATGCGCAGCCGGTCCAGCCCCGCCGCGCGCCGCACCGCGTTGATCGGGTTCAGCCCGCCGCCACTGTCCTGCAACGCCGCCACCGCGGCGGCCAGTTGCAGCGCCTCGGGCGCGGACAGGTTGGTGATCGAGGTCCCGAACAGCAGGCGTGACAGCAATTCGTCCTCGGGCAGCGCCGGCACACTGGCAAAGCCGATCTCGGGTTTCATCGCGGTGCCCGTCACCCGGATGGAGGCGTTCAGGCCGGTGGTGTTCGCATTCGCCTCGATATCCAGCGACGGGTTGGCGGGTGTCTCGCCGCCGAAGCGGATGATGCCGCGCGACAGTTCGAACTCGCGTCCGGCGAACTCGTAATCGCCCCGGATCAGGCGTGCCTGCCCGGTGATCGCCGGATTGTCGGGCGCGCCGCCGATCTGCAGGTTGGCGGACCATTCGCTGGTCAGGCCCAGCCCGGTCACCGCCACCGCGCTGCGCGCGCGCGCGTTCAGCGCCAGCGTCCACGGCGTCGCGGGCCGATCGTCGGTGTCGTCGCCGCCCGGCACGTTGATCTCGCGCACGTTCAGCTGCGGCGCGGCGGTGGCGGCGGTCGCCTGCCCCAGCCGATACCGCGCCTGATCGAGCGTCACGTCGCCCGAAATGGTGCCGCCCGTGCCCGTGGAGGCGAAGCGCAGCGGCCCGGATACGGTCGCGCCGATATCGTCGCGGGCGATCAGCACCGCATGGTCCGCCTGCATCCGCAGGTCCAGCCCGACGCCGCCACGGCCCGCCAGATCGAACTGGCCCGATCCCGTCACCCGGCCACCGCGACCGGCGTCGGCGGCGAACCGGTCGATGGCGAGGCGCGATCCGGCGAAGCGCCCACTGGTCTGCACGTTGGTCAGCAGCGTGCCCGTCGTCGCGCTTTCGATCCGGGCCGCGTTGGTCTGCAACGCGCCACGGATAAGCGGGGCGGACAGCCGGCCGGTCACGTCCGCGCCGATCGATACCGGGCCGGACAGGTCGAACAGCTCCACCCCCGTCAACCGCCACAAGGCGTCCGCCGGCCCGGCATAGCGCAGTTGCGCGAACAGCCCCGCCCCCGCCAGCCGTTGCGTCAGTGTCCCCTGCCCCAGCGGCGCAAGCTGCGCCTGCGCCCGCCCGATCGTCTTGCCGCCCGCCGCCATCACCGCGCGCAATCCCGCCCGGTCGGCGCGCAGCACGCCCGCCATCGCCACGTCGATCGGGGTGGAGTTCAGCACCAGTCCGGCACGGGTCAGCCCCCGCACGGTCATGTCCATCCGCCCGATCGGCGCACCGCCCGCCGGCGTGGCCAGCGTCAGCGTGCCCGATGCCGATCCGCCCAGCCCCAGTCCCGGAAAGCCGATATCGAGGATGGTCAGCGGCATCGTGGTGACGCCGGCCTCGACGCTGGTGCCGGCCTCGCTCCACCGCCCGGCCAGCCGCGCCTCGCCGCCGGCGAAGATCAGCCGCGTCGGCTGCACGCGCCAGCCCTCGCCCTCGCGCACGATCACCGCCGGCTCCAGCAGCCGGATCGGCCGCCGGTCCAGCGTCCCTTGCGCATTCACGGTGAAGCCGTCCGCGCGCACCTGCGTCACCGTCTGGATATCGAACGAGCGTCCGCGCGAACCGGCGATCGCCGCCCGCACCTCGCCGATGCCGTCCACCAGCTTCGCGGTCCCGGCGAAGCGCGCCAGCAACAGCCCGCCATAGCGCAAGCCCTGTCCCTGCGCGGTCAGGTCCAGCACCGGTCCGGCGGGGTTCAGCCGCACCGATCCGTCCAGCCGCCCCTGCCGCAGCGTCGCGCCGTCCAGTTGCGCGCCCCGCGCCGCCAGATGCAGGTCGATCCGCTGCACCGCGCCCTCCGGCCGGAACGTCAGGTCGCCGGTCAGCGCGCCCGTCATCGCGATGCGGCCGTCGAAGCCGCCATCGACGATCGCCAGCCGGCCGCTGCCCCGCGATCCCGCCACCTCGACCGTATCGATGCCGATGCTCGCCTGCCCGCCGCTCGGCAGCAGGATCGCGCCCCGCCCCCGAAACGGCCCCAGCCGCGATCGCCCCTCGGCCATGAAGGCGAAGCCCTGCGGCGTCGGGTCGAGATGCGCCCGCACATCGCGCAGGCCCAGCGTCGCATTGGGGCTGGCGAAGCGCAGGTCCAGCGTCGGCCGCTCGATCCGCCCGTCCAGCACCAGCGATACCGGGCCATAGGTCGCCTGCCGCCCCGCCCCCTCGAAATGGAACGTGCCGTCGCGCCGGCGATACCCGTTGCCCGCCAGCCGCAGCGACGGCGCGGTCAGCACCAGCCCGGTGAAGTGCAGCACGCCGTCCGACGTCCGCTCCAGTCCGGTCGTGATCCGGGGCAGCCCGCCCGCCAGGGATCGGAAGAACGCGTTGTCCAGCCGCCGTACCTGCGCCTCGCCCCGCCCGGCGATCCGCGTGCCGCGCCCGTTCGGTCCGGGCACCACCTGCAACCGAGACTGCACGTCGACCACGCCGATGCCGGGGATTAGATACCGGCCCAGCGCTCCGCCCAGCCCGATCCTGTAGCGGCCGGTCCGCAGGTCGAGCGCCAGCGTGATCCGCCCCTGCAGCTTGTCGGACCGCAGCCGCAGCGCGTCGCCCGTCAGCATCGGCGGCGCCAGGCGCAGCGCGCCGTCGACGCTCAGGTTGCGCAGGATGCCGCCCGCGACATCGCCCACCCCCGTCACCCGCGCTGCCGCCAGCCGGATCGGCACCGTCACCGGCATAGGCGACCAGCGCCCGGCACCGCCGATCCGCACCCGGTCGAACCCGGTATTGTCGAACGCCAGCCGGTCCGCCGTCAGCCGGTAATCGTAGCGGACCCGGTCGAACGCCCCGTCCAGGATCGCGCGCAGTTCGATGCCCCGCCCGCTCATGTTCGGGAACAGCGCGGCGGGCCGCAACAGCCGCGCCCGCACCCGGACGTTGCGATAGACGCTCGCCGCCAGATCGATCTCGCCCGTCGTCGTCACCGCCAGCGCCGCCGATCGCAACCCCAGCTGCCCGGCCAGCCGCCGGTTGGCATAGGTCGCCGCGCCCTCCACCAGCACGCGCGGTGCGGTCAGCCGCTGGCCCTTGCCGGTCAGGAAGCGCGACGGCGCGGCGGTCCCCGCCAGCGTATAGCGCCCCGCGGTCGCACTCAGCGCCAGATCCAGCACCGATGCCCCCGCCGCCCGCGCCACCGCCCGGCCGCGCCATGCCGCCCAGCGCCCGTCGCCGTCCACGGTCAGCGTCACCGGCCCGTTCACCCGCGCCGCGCTCGCCAGTACGCCGCCCGCCGCCCCCGCCGCCGCGACATCGACCCTGAAAGTGTCGCGCGCCGGCTCGGCATCGATCGCCACGCGCAGCCGGTCGCTGCCCGCCACCGTCGCCGCCAGCGTCACCATCGCCCGGCCCGACCGGATATCCGCCCGGCCCGCCAGCCGCCCGGTCCGCTCCCGGCCCGACACCGGTGGCGCCAGCACCAGCCGGTCGATCGCGAGGTCGCCGATGCGGATGTCGAAATCGGGCAGGATCGGCCCGCGTTTGCCGGTCTTGCGGGTATGCGGCACATGCTCCAGCCGGGCGGCAGGCACCGCCAGCCGCTCGATCGCCAGTTCGCCCGTCAGCCAGCGCCACGGCGCCCAGTCCAGCGCCACGTCAGGCGCGCTGAACAGCAACCCGTCTAGATCGTAGACGCGCAGGTCGCGCAGCCGCGTCGCGCCGTACACCGATCCGTCGATCCGCCCGATCGCGAAGCGCAATCCGTTGGCGGTCCTGATCGTGCCGATCCGCTCGGCGACCAGCCGATGCCCCCAGCCGGTATCGACCAGCACCAGCGCCAGCGCGACGATCGTCGCCAGCAGCGTGACGGCGCCGGCGATCCAGTGCCTGATCCGTCGCATCAGAACGCCTGCCCCAGCGACACGTACACCGCGATCCGCGAATCCCCCGGCTGCCGGTTCAGCGGGGTGCCGACGTCCAGCCGGATCGGCCCGAAATTGGAATAATAGCGCACGCCCAGCCCCGCGCCGTAGCGCAGGCCGCTGAACCCCGGCAGGGGGTCGGTGTAGATGTTGCCGGCATCGACGAACGGCACGATGCCGAAATTGCCGAAGGCGCGGATGCGCGCCTCGACCGCGAATTCGGTCAGGCTGCGGCCACCGATCGGATCGTTGTTGGGATCGCGCGGCCCGATCGACTGGAAACCGTAACCGCGCACCGATGCGCCGCCGCCCGCATAGAAACGCCGCGACGGCGCCACCGCGTCGCGCGGCGCGCCGACGATCGTGCCCAGCCGCGTCCGCGCCGCCAGCACCACGCCGTCATGCACCGTGCGATAGACGCTGGCGTCGATCTGGGTGCGGGCATACCCGAACACGTCGCCCTGCAACGACGCCTCCGGGCTCAACCGCCCGCCCAGCCGGAATCCCCGGGTGGGGTTCAGCAGATCGTCGGTGCCGTCATAGATCAGGCTGGTCGGCAGCGCGCCGATGAAGAAGGTCCGCCGCCGCCGCTGCCCGGTCGACACGATCACGTCGCGCTCGTCCGACGCCAGCAGTTCCGCTCCCAGCGACCATGTCCATGTCTTCTGGAAGAAGATGTTGGTCTGCCGTTCCAGCGCGCCGGACAGGGAATAGGTCCTCGCGTCGTAGGCGTCGCGGTTCTGGTGCGCGGCGGCGGCCTGCACGGTCAGCACCCGGTCGCGCGCCTGGAAATTGTTGCGGCGATAGACCAGCGACGACAATTGCTCGCGCGTGCCCAGCACCGACCGGATCGTCAGCGCGCCTTCGGGGGGAAACAGGTTGCGGTGCGTCCAGCTCAACTCCAGCCGCGCGCCCTCGCCCGTGCCGTACCCCGCCTCGCCCGCCACGGTGCGGGGCGGCGCCCGGTCCAGCTTCACCGCGATGTCGACGGTGTCGGGCGCCGCGCCCTCCACCGGGCGCAGCGTCACCTGCGATACCAGCCCGGTCTGGATCAACGCCCGGCGCAGATCGTCCAGTCGCGCCTGATCGAAGGGTTGGCCCCGGTCGAACCGGGCGATCTCGGCGACATGGTCCGGCCCGAACACGCGGTTGCCGGGCAGCGCGACGATATCGCCGAACCGCCGCGCGCCGCCCGGCGCCACCGCCAGATCGAGCGTCGCGGTCTTCGCCGCGCGGTCGACGACGATCGCCGGCGCGTCGATCCTGGCGAAGGGAAACCCCTCGCGCCCCGCCGCCACCGTCACCGCCGCCTGTCCCGCGACCACCGCATCGGCATCCACCGGATCGCCCGCCTTCACCGCGAAGGCGCGGGTCAGGTCGGCCGCCTTGTCCCCCGCCGCCGCCACGCCCGCCAGCGTCACGCCCGTGAAGCGGTACAGCCCGCCCGGTGCCGCCTCCAGCACCACCTGCATCCGCGTGCCCGGCGCCCCCTCCCCCTGGCCCACCCGCGTCGCCACCGTCGCGTCGTAATAACCCTGCGCGCGCAGCAGCGACACCAGCAGCGCCGCATCCTCGCGCGCGCGCCGGTCGAGCTGCGCGGCGTTGGCGGGGCTGCCGTCATTGGCGTCCAGCGTCGAATTCTCCGCGAACCGCTGGCGCAGCAGCGGCGTCGACACCGCGTCGATCCCCTCGATCCGCCAGTCGTAGCGGCGCTCGGTCGTCACGTCGGTGCCCGCCACCTGCGCCGTCACGGGTTCGACCGGCAGGTCGGGCCATTCCACCCCGATATCGGGCAGGTTCGCCAGCGGGGCGTCGGGGTCGATCGCCTGCGGGTCGATCGATCCGATGCCCTGTGGGGCGGGCGATCCGATGCCCTGCGGGGCGGGCGCACCCCCGCCCTGCGCCGCGAGGGGCGATGCGGTCAGGGCAAGGCAGGCGGCAGAGGCCAGCCGGCCCGCCCGCCGGACGCGGAAGTGCATGTCGCCCCCTAGCGTCGCGACGGCGTGGAAGACACCCCCAACCTCAGTCGCGCCAGCTGCGGTCCCGCCGGTCGACCAGCCGCACCATCGCCGCGAAATCCGCCGCGCCCGGCCCGCCGGGCACCTGCGCCATGTGCAGGTCGCGCTGGTGCACCGCCACCACCTCCGGCGCGACCTCCAGCGGGGTGCCCATCGACAGCGTCGCCAGCTGGATCTCGCACGCGCGCTGCAACGCCCAGTGCTTCACGAATGCCTCGGGCAAGGTCCGCCCCATCACCAGCATCCCGTGGTTGCGCAGGAACATGATCCGCTTCGACCCCATGTTCCGCACCAGCCGCTCGCCCTCTTCGGACCGCACCGTCACGCCCTCGAAATCGTGATAGGCGATCTGCCCGGCGAAGTTGCACGCATAGAAGTTGATCGGCCTCAAACCACCTTCCAGCGCGCTCACCGCCATGCCGGCGGTGGTGTGGGTGTGCATGATGCAATGCGCGTCGGGCAGGTGGCGGTGGAACACCGCGTGCTGCACGAACCCCGCCCGGTTGACCGGATAGGCGCTGTCGCCCAGCACGTTGCCGTCGATGTCGATCTTGACCAGGCTCGACGCGGTCACTTCCGAGAAATGCAGCCCGAACGGGTTGATGAGGAACGCGCCCTCCTCGCCCGGCACCTTCAGCGTGATATGGTTGTAGATCATCTCGGACCAGCCGAGCATGTCGAACACCCGGTAACAGGCGGCCAGCTGCTGCCGCGCCTCCCATTCCGGGGTCGCAACCGGGCTGGACGCAGGGGCGGTGGCCATGACGTTTCTCTCCTGATTTTTTATCGTTCGGGTATCGCATGGCAGGAAGCAGGTTTCCAGCATCACCGCTCTGCCGCCCCGCCCCTCCGGCGTGGAAGCCCATCCGTCCGTCATTGCGAGCGCAGCGAAGCAATCCAGCGCCCGGTGCGTGACGCTCTGGATTGCTTCGCTGCGCTCGCAATGACGGAACGGGGACGGCGCTGGCTATAAGGACGGGATCGATCAGGCCGATGCCACCCCGCCCCGACAACCCCCTACAGCCGGAACCCCAGCGTCGCCCGCAGGTCGCGCCCCGCCAGTGGCGCGAAATCCTTCAGGAAGCTGGCATGGCGCCGCGCGTTCACGTCGAAGATGTTGTTCGCGCTCAGCGTCAGCGTCGTGCCGTTGTCCACTCCGAACGGCTTCAGTGCGACACTGGCGTTCACCAGCGTGAATGCGCCCGTCTCCGTCTCGAACTGCGTCACGCGGTCCTGCTTGAAGCTGTGCTCCACCTCGGCGCGCGCGGTGATGCGGTCGCCCTGCGCTTCCAGCCCGCCCAGCAGCCGCATCGGCGGGATGCGCGGCACCGGCCCGCGATCGACCACCCTGGCATGGACCCAGTCGCCGAGCAGATCGGCGTTGATCCGGTAGCCGCCGATCGTCGCCAGCCGGACATTGGCCTCCGCCTCCAGCCCGTAATAGCGCGCATCCGCCTGCGCATATTGGAAGCACGGCAGATCGACCTCGCGCCCCGATGGCGCCGCCGCCGCCTCGCATGCGCCCGGATCGACCTGGCTCTCGAAGATGTAGTTGGAGAACCAGTTGTAATAGGCCGCCGCGTCGAAGCTCCACGCCTCGCGGTGCGCGTGCAGCGTCGCCTCCAGTCCCCACGACTTCTCCAGCCGGAAGTTCGGGCTGCCCAGTTCGTAGGACTGGGTACCGGCATGGGGGCCGTTGGCGAACAGTTCCTCGGCCGACGGCGCGCGTTCGGTGCGCGATCCGTTCAGGCCGATCCGCACACCTTGCGCGACCTCGTAGGAGGCACCGAGCGATCCCGACACCGCCTCGAAATCGCGACCACCGGCAAAGAAGCGTGCGTCATCCAATCCGGTGCGGGCGTCCACCGACGTCCGCTCGTACCGGCCGCCCGCCTCCGCGCGGAACGGGCCGGCGCTGTACTGCTGCAACGTGAACAGCCCGACCTGACTGGTCTCGTTGCGCGGCAGGAACGCCTCGTCCCCTTCCACGTCGAACCGGCGGTTGAACACCTGCACGCCCGATGCGCCCTGCCAGCCGCCACGATTGGCCTGCACGAACTCCAGCCGCCCCTCCAGCCCCTGGTTCATGAAGGTGGTGCCCACCTCGCCGTCCGGCTCCAGTTCGGCATGGGTATAGTCGGCAAAGCCCGCGCGCAGGCGGATACGATCGAGGAAATTGCCCCCCGTCGCCACTTCGGCGCGCAGGTCGACGCGGTCCTGTTTCAGGTCGATGCGCGGTGCCTCCTGCTCCTGCCCGACCTGCGTCGCATAGCGGACCGGCACGCCGTACAGGCTGTCGTACCGGCTGTACGACACGCCCAGGCTGCCGCCGTCGCGGATCAGCGCCGCGCCGACGCCGACGTTCCACGTTTCCGACGCGGTATTGGGCAGGCGGCCACGGATCGCGGCGTTGCCCGCGAAATCGATCGCCTCCTCGCCGGGCACCGCGGGCTGTGCCGCCGACGCCGCCGCCAGCGACGCCGCGCGCTGTTCCCGCGACAGCGCGAAACCGCCGATCTCCAGATCGTCGGTCTTCAGGTACGATCCGTCGGCATGGACGACGAAGCCGGCGCCCACCGCCACGTCCGCCGCCGCCGATCCCGATCGCTCGTTCGCTGCCGAGCCATAGGTGGCGGTGCCGCCCAGCCGGTATCCGTTCTCCGGCACGGTGCGCGGGATGCGGGTGTCGATCACGTTGACCACGCCGCCCACCGCCGACGATCCGAACAGCAGCGCCGACGGGCCACGCAGCACCTCCACCCGCTCCGCGATCAGCGGGTTGATCGCGACGGCGTGATCGACCGAGGTGTTGGACACGTCGATCGACCCGATCCCGTCGGTCAGCACCCGGATACGCTCGCCTTGGAAACCGCGCAGCACCGGCCGCGATGCGTTCGGCCCGAACGAGGTCGCCGACACGCCCGGCTGGCGCGCCAGCGTCTCGCCGATGGTCGGGCGCAGCGATCGTTGCAGTTCCTCGCCGGTCACGATCGACGTGCCCGACAGCACGTCCGCCTCGCTCTGCCGGAACGGCGCGGTCACCACGATATCGCCGCCGCGCGTGGACGACGGGCGGGCGGCGGGGCGGGCGGCGGGGGGCGTGGTCCCCGCCGCCGGCGTGTCGGCCGTCTGGGCGGTGGCGGACAGGGGGAACAGCAGCGCGGCACCGGCCAGCAGCGGGAAACGGGTCATGGGCAACGGGCTCCGAAACGGGACGATCGCCACCCCCTATCGGCGATGTTACGTTATATCAAGTACCGTGCTGCACCGCGACAAACTTGTCATTCTCCCGTCATCCTCACGCCGCCACCAGCGTCAGCGCGGCGATTGTCACATGACGTTCCTCCCCCACCGTCGCCACGTCGTCGACCGTCAGGTCCGCGACGATATGCCGCCACAGGGGCAGGTCCGCGTCGGGCAGATGCCGGGTCCAGCTGTCCGCCCTCTCGCCCGTCACCGCGATCACGATATGATGCCGCGCCCCGACGAAGGTCGCGCTCGCCCAGTCGCGCGCGGTCGCCGACACCACGCGCACCGCGCATCCCGCCGCCGCCGCGTCCGCCAGCAACGCCCGCACCAGCGGCACGCCCGCGTCCGGCGTACCGGGCCGATCCCGCCGCGCGTTCATGCCCCCATCCCCGCCATGAACGCCTCGACCTGCGCGACCATCTTGTCGCGCGGCATCCGCCCCCGGCGCAGGTCGCCCACCAGCCGCGGGTCGCCCACCGCCAGCCGCCCGAACTTCGTGGACGGCATCCCGGTCACCCTCAGATATCGGTCGATCTCTACAAGCAATGTCACGCCGACTCTCCCAATCCCACAACGGCGTTCTTCATTTGTTCTCACAAATCCAACTTGTCTAGGATAATTTCCTACGGTACCGACGATTCATGACGATGGACGATCCGCGCACGACCCTGATCGATCTGGCGTCGGCGGGGGGCACCAGCCTGGCGGCGCTGTCGCGGATGCTCGGGCGCAACCCCGCCTATATCCAGCAATATGTCCACCGCCGCAGCCCGCGCACGTTGGAGGAGGCGGACATCGCCGCGCTGGCCCGGTTCTTCGGGGTCGATCCCGTCCGGCTGGGGGCGGTCGCCGCCCCGTCATGGTGGCGGGTGAAGCGCCTCGACATCGCCGTCTCCGCCGGCCCCGGCGCGCTGATCGACGCGGAGGTGGTGACCGGCACCGACCTGCTCGATCCCGGCCTCGCCCGCCGGCTGGGGTTGCAGCCCGACCGGGCGGCGATCGTCCGCGTCCGGGGCGATTCGATGGAGCCGGGGCTGCGCGAGGGCGATCACATCCTGGTCGACACCGCCGATCGCCACCCCGGTCCGCGCGGCGGCATCTTCGTGGTGCGGATCGACGGCACGGTGATGGTCAAGCGCGTGGCGATCCACGCCGGCGTGCCGCGGGCGCGCAGCGACAATCCGCTCGCCCCGCCCCTGCCCGATGCGCCCGTCGAACTGATCGGCCGTGTCGTCTGGCAGATGCGCGCCCCCGTCTGACCAGGAGGGCCTGACCGTCGATGCGCGGCCGCTATCGCCGGTCGCGCCACCAGATCAGCAGCGCGCCGACCGCGCCCAGCCCCAGCCCGATCAGGAAGCCCGCCGTCGCCTCGCCGATCGCGAAGCCCACCGCCGCTCCCAGGATCGAACCCAGCGCGACGAGCACACCGCCCGCGGCGGATGGAGGGGAAGAATCGGTCATCGCCGCCGTTCCTGCCACGCCCGTCGCCGCCGCGCCACCATCCTCGGTCCGTCGCATCGCGGGGCGACCCCGATTGACGGACCATTGCCGCTGCGTAATGAGCCCCGCCGATGTCTGCCCCGTTTCCCGCGCCTTATATCGCCGATGCCGCCGAGGCCGCCGAGGCCGCCGACCTGATCGCCGCCTTCGGCCCCGCCGCCGCGACCGAGGCCGCCGCCCGCGCCGATCGCAGTCGCGATCTGGGCAACCACATCAATTTCTGCCGCTGGCGCCAGATCGAACGGCTGATCGTCATCCTCGTCGCGGAGCAGGCGACCGGCACCGTCCATTAGGTTCTGCCCACTAGGCCCTGCGGCGCACGCCACTGCTTCGCAGCGTGCGTCCCTTGCGCTATCCCGGGCCGGCATGACCCGTTTCACCGTCAACGACCAGGCCGTCGAATACCGGCTCGATCCGGCCACCCCGCTGCTGTGGGCGCTGCGCGACGCATCGAACCTGACGGGTACCCGCTATGGCTGCGGCACCGGTCATTGCGGCGCCTGCATCGTCGATATCGACGGCCGCGCTGTACCGTCCTGCCGGATCACGATCGCACAGGCGGAGGGCAGCTTCGTCACCACGATCGAGGGGCTGTCGCGCGACCGCGACCATCCGCTGCAACTCGCCTTCCTCGCCGGCAACATCGTGCAGTGCGGGTTCTGCGTCCCCGGCATCATCATGGCCGCCGCCGCCTTGCTCCGCCGCGTGCCCGACCCGGACGAGGCGACGATCCGGGCCGCCATCACCAACCTGTGCCGCTGCGGCATCTATCCCCGGCTGGTCGAGGCGATCCGCCACGCCGCCGCGGCGATGCGCGGCGAAGAGGTGATCCCCGCCGCCACCCGCCCCGGCATCACCCCCGCCGAAGCGGCCATTTCGGTCCCCGCGCTTTCCCCCCGCCCGCCTGCCCGGTGAACCGAAACCTGTCGCGCCGCTGACAGCGCGGTTCAGCTTCGCCTCACCGTGAGCATGGCACGGTTCATCCATCGACAACGCCGTCTTAACCCCGGCGAACAAGGACGAAGCGGATGCGCAGGCTGATCGTGACATTGCTGACCGCCACCATGGTGCTGCCGACCATGGCGGCTGCGCAGGACCGGGGCGAACGCCGCTCCCGCGCGGAGGGCACCGGCGGCCCCGCGGCCGGCCCCGCCACCGGTGAAGCCCGCCAGCGTCCGTGGCGCGACCAGATGCAACCGGCCGGGGGCGGCGCGGACGACGCCCGCCGCCGCTTCGACCGCACCCGGGATCGGGCGGTGGACCAGCCCCGTCCAGACCAGCCCCGTCCAGAGCAACCCCGCCCCGACCAGACCCGCCCCGATCAACCCCGCCCCGCCCCCCGGCAGGACGATGGTCGCGGCAATGACGGTCGCGGCAATGACGGGCGCTGGAACGCCGGCGCCCGGCCCGACCGCAACGGTGCCGGCTGGTCGCGCGGCGGCGGCGACGATGGCCGCCGCGACGGCATCGGCGGGCGCGATACGGTCGATCCCCGCCGTGACGGCCCCCGCCCGAACGGCGATCCGCGCTGGAATGATCGTCAGGGCAACGATCGTCAGGGCGATGGCCGCTACGACGGTCGCCGCAACGATGCCCCCCGTTACGACGGGCGCCGTTTAGACGGGCGCCGCGATGACGACGGGCGCCGCTGGACCGACTCCCGCGGCGGCAGCGCCTGGTATTCCGATCGGGACAACGGCAATCGCGGCGGCTGGAATCGCGGCTGGCGTGCCGACACCCGCTACGACTGGGCACGGTACCGCACCGCGAACCGCAACGCCTATCGCCTGCCGCGCTACTACGCGCCCTCCGGCTGGGGCGGCGGCTATCGCCGGTTCGGGATCGGCGCGACGCTGTCATCGGGGCTGTGGGGCCAGAACTACTGGATCGGGGACCCGTTCGCCTATCGCCTGCCGGAGGCGTACGGCCCCTATCGCTGGGTCCGCTATTTCGGCGATGCGTTGCTGATCGATCTGCGCACCGGCCTCGTCGTAGACAGCGTCTACGACATCTTCTGGTAGAGCCGTAGACAGCGTCTACGATATCTTCTGGTAGGGCCGTGGACGGCGTCCACGACATCTTCTGGTAGGACTTCGCGCGCCGGCCCCTTGCTTTCGGGCCGGCGCGCCCCGAACATACGGGGATCATGAGCCTGTTCTCCCCCCGCAGGAAAGCACCTGCCGCCTCGCCCGTCCGTCAGCGTTTCGGGACGGATGTCGCCGCCCGGCTCGATGCCGATCCCATGGTCGAACGCGCGGCGATCCCGGCGGCGCAGGTCTATTACCGCCCCGATTTCCTCGATGCGGCCACCTGCGCGCGGCTGATCGACACGATCGACACCAATCGCCGGCCCTCGACGCTGTTGTCGGACCGCAACGACCAGAATTTCCGCACCTCGGACAGTTGCGACATGGATCGCTGGTCGGCGGATATCCAGCCGATCGACACGGGCATCGCCGATCTGCTCGGCATCGATCCGGCGCATGGCGAAACGATGCAGGGGCAGCGTTACGCCCCCGGCCAGCATTTCCGCGCGCACCACGATTATTTCCACGAAAGCGAAAGCTACTGGCCGCGCATGGTCAAGGAGGGCGGGCAGCGCACCTGGACCGCGATGATCTACCTCAACGACGTGACCGAAGGCGGCGCGACCTGGTTCCCGCAGGCCGGCATCAAGGTCGCGCCCCGTCGCGGCCTGATGCTGATCTGGAACAACATGAACCTCGATGGCACGCCCAACGAACTGACCATCCACGAAGGGATGCCGGTGGTGGAGGGCGTGAAGTACATCGTGACGAAGTGGTTCCGAGAGGGCCGCTGGATCAAATAGCCTGTCCTACAGCCCCGCGATCGTGGCAGGGCGGCCCGATGGCGCGCCGACTTCCGATCCGACTCCCGGTCATGGCCGCTTCCCCGCCCGATCGACCGTCTCCCCATCGCCCCCGCCCCGGCAACGGCCGGGGTCCAGCCGGGTACTTCTCCGCATGACTGACCGTGACTTTCCGATCGGGGCATCGAACGCCGCCAGATCCGTGCGCCGCGCGACACCGACGCCCGCCGGCGTCGTCTTCATCGGGAAAACGGGCATATTTTACAGTGTCTTAGCCGCCACCCTCACAGACGACCGGTCGTGCCATGGCGCGACACCGCCCCACCGTCGGGCGTTCCCGCACACCCCTGTAGGATGCGACGTTCGTGACTTTCCGATTACCCTCGCACCCTGCCGGACCCCCACCGCATGACCGTTCTCGGCGTCACCCGTTCGATCCTCGGCCAGCCCTGGCGATGGCGCTCGCTGTCCGCCGATGCGCGTGACGGGATGTTGGGCGAAGACGGCCTGCTGATCCAGTTGCTGCTGTCGCGCGGCTGCCCCCCCGACGAGATCGAGGCGCATCGCACCCCCTCGATCCGCGGCTTCATGCCCGATCCCTCGATCTTCCGCGACATGGACCGCGCCGCCGCCCGCCTCGCCGATGCGGTGCAGGCCGGAGAGCAGGTCGCGATCTTCGGCGATTACGATGTCGACGGCGCCACCTCGACCGCGCTGATGGTCCGCGTCCTCGCCGATCTCGGTCTGGCCGCGCGCCCCTACATCCCCGATCGCCTGCTCGAAGGCTATGGCCCCACCGGCGCGGCGCTGTGCCGACTGGCGGCGGAGGGGGCGACGCTGATCGTCACCGTCGATTGCGGCGCACAGGCGTTCGACGCGCTCGATGCCGCGCGCGACGCCGGGGTGGAGGTGGTCGTGGTCGATCACCACAAATGCGCCACCGCGCTGCCCCACGCGCACGCGCTGGTGAACCCCAACCGCCTCGACGAGGCGGCGGAGGCCGCCGCGCATGGCCATCTCGCCGCGGTCGGCATGTGCTTCCTGCTCGCCGCCGCGCTGGTCCGCACGCTGGAGGCGCGCGGGTACTTCGCCGATCGGGCGAAGCCGAAGCTGCTCGACCTGCTCGATCTGGTCGCGCTCGGCACCGTCGCCGATGTCGCCCAGTTGCGCGGCCTCAACCGCGCCTTCGTGACGCAGGGGCTGAAGGTGATGGCGGGCCGCCGCAACATCGGCCTGTCCGCCCTGATCGAGGCATCTCGCCTCACCCGCGCGCCCACCGCGCAGGATCTCGGCTTCGCGCTCGGCCCCCGGATCAATGCCGGTGGCCGGGTCGGGCAGGCCGATCTCGGCGTCCGCCTGCTCACCACCGCCGACCCGGACGAGGCCCGCGCCCTCGCCGCCGATCTCGACCGCCTGAACGAGGATCGCCGCGCGATCGAGACGGCGGTGCAGATCGAGGCGGATACCCGTATCGACCTCGCCGCCAGCGTCGCGGTCGTGTCCGGCCATGGCTGGCACCCCGGCGTGATCGGCATCGTCGCCGGCCGGCTCAAGGAACGGCTCGGCCGCCCCGTCGTCGTCGTCGCGATCGACGAACACGGGCTGGGCAAGGGCTCGGGCCGTTCCATCACCGGCGTCGATCTCGGCGCCGCGATCCTCGCGGCGAAGGAGCATGGCCACCTGATCGCCGGCGGCGGCCACGCCATGGCCGCCGGACTGACCGTGGCGGAGGCGAGCCTCCCCGCGCTCGCCGCCTTCCTCGACGAACGCCTCGCTGCCACCGTCGCCACCGCGCGCGAGGACCGGGCGCTGCTGGTCGATGCGGTGCTCGCCCCCGGCGGCATCACCCCCGCGCTGGTCGATTCGCTGGAGGTCGGCGGCCCTTACGGCGCCGGCTGGCCGCACCCCCGCGTCGCGGCGGGGCCGTTCCGGCTCATCAAGGTCGATATCGTCGGCAACGGCCATGTCCGCGCGATCGCGGCGGGCGACGATGGCGGCCGGATCAAGGCGATGGCGTTCCGCGCCGCCGACACGCCGCTCGGCCAGGCGCTGCTCGCCTGCCCGCCCCACCGCCGCCTCTGGCTCGCCGGCCGCGCCCGCCGCGACGACTGGGGCAGCCGCCCCGCCGCCGAACTCCACCTCGACGACGCCGCCTGGGCCGATTGATGACGCGACCGGGCACACAAAGGATTGACGCCCCGCCGATCCTCCCCTAACGGCACGCAACGCCATGACGGCCCCTTCGTCTAGCGGTTAGGACGCGGCCCTTTCACGGCTGAAGCACGGGTTCGATTCCCGTAGGGGTCACCACATCAGCGATTTCAATGGCTTAGCTGGTGCGGGAGCAGTATGGTTCCGCCTATGTCGATGGGCCTTCGCAGCCCCCTGAAACCGGTCGACCGGTTCATTCGCGCGGATCGGTGACGCGCTATCTTCACGGCCCCACATGATGCAGCACGGCAGCCATCGGCCTCGCTGGCGTTCGTAAATGAAGCCCACCCGCGCCGCTCGTTGCTTCGCTGATGCGTTCGCCGCCGCCATCGGACGTGATCGTCACACGCCCTGACGCTGCCTGATGCGATATCGTTGCACCAGCGAGCCATTCCTAATATCTACTAACATAGTATAGATTTATTGCCGCTGGCCGATGGCGCTGCGCATCCTGCCGTTGTTCCCGGCGAAGGGGAAATGCATTGGTCGGAAGGAGAAAGGCCTTGGCCCAACGGACATCGCGCCGGGATCGCGCGTCACAGCCGATCGAATGGCCCACCGTCGCGCTCGCGGTCGTGATCTACACCGCATGGTTACTGCTTACCCTCTTCCATGCCCGGTTGCCGGGTCTCGTCGTGGTGGTGTCGGGGGCGTGGCTGATCGCGTGGCACGGCTCGTTCCAGCACGAGACGATCCATGGGCACCCCACCCGCTGGCATCGGGTCAACGCCTTGATCGGCGGCGTACCGCTGGCGCTGTGGCTGCCATTCGCCTGTTACCGGCGCGATCATATCGCCCATCATGCAACCGGACATGTCACCGATCCGGTGCAGGACCCCGAGTCGCGCTATACCAGCCGTCCGGTCGGCAGATGGGGCGCCATCCGGCTGGGGGTACGGGCGATGCAGGCGTCGCTGCTCGGCCGGCTGATCCTGGGGCCGGCGGTGGTGATAGGCGGCTTTCTGGCCGGTGAGATCCGCCGCGCGATGGTGTCGCCCGCCGCCGTGCTGCGCGACTGGAGCACTCACCTGGCCGGCGTGATCGTCATCCTCGCATGGGTGCGGCTGTGCGGGATGGGGACCGGCACTTACCTGCTGATCGTTTATGCCGGCACGTCGCTGACGCTGTTGCGATCCTTCGCCGAGCATCGCGCGTCGCCGACGCCCGATCACCGTGTCGCGGTCGTCGAGAATGCCGGCATTTTCGGCATCCTGTTCCTGAACAACAATCTCCATGCCGCCCATCATCGGGCGCCCGGCCTGCCCTGGTATGCCCTGCCACGTTTCTATGCGGACAATCGGATCGATCTGCTGGATCGCAACGGGGGCCTGCTCTACGATGGCTATGGCGAGGTGTTTCGCCGCTATGCGTGGCGGGCACACGACGTACTGGTGCATCCCGATCATGCGAACTGATCGATCATGATCCGGGTCGCCTCGTTGGGGATGTACGATCTGCCCCATCTCCGGTCGGCCAACGACCGGCTCTGGACCGCTATCGCGACCCGTCTCCGGCAGGCAGGGCTGTCCGACGTTCCCGATCGTCTGGACCGCGATCGCTCGCTCGACGCGATCTGGGATGATCCCGATCTGCTGCTGGCGCAGACCTGCGGCTATCCGCTGACGACCCGTTGGCACGGTCGACTGACCTATGTGGCGACGCCTGTGTACGAGGGGGATGGCAGCGAGGACCATTACCACCGCAGCCGGTTCGTCGTCCGCCGCGACGACGCCGCCGGAACCCTTGGCGCGCTTGCCGGTCGGCGCGCCGGGATCAACGACGTCCAGTCCAATACCGGCATGAACCTGCTGCGCCGGGCGGTGGCGCCCTTCCACACCGATGGCCGCTTCTTTTCCGACATCGTCGTGACGGGGTCCCACGCATCGTCACTGGATGCGGTGGTGAAAGGAACGGCAGACGTCGCCGCGATCGACGCGGTCACGTTCGATCACCTCGCCCGGCACGAACCCGCGCTTGCCGACGCCACCCGGACGATCGGATGGAGCCTGCCCGTGCCGAACCTGCCATTCGTCACCAGCATCACGACGGCTCCGTCCACCGTCGACCTGCTTCGACGGGTCCTGGCAGAAAGCGTCCGGGTGACTGACGGTGCGGCCCGGACGCTGCGACTGCATTCCATCAGGGACATCGGCGTCTCGTCGTACGATCTCGTCATGCGCCTTGAGCGGGAGGCGGTGCAATCGGGCTATCCCGTACTGGCCTGATCGCCGGACCGGGACGCCGACCGGCGGGAACCGGTATCCGGGTCTGGCGGCCGATCGTCATCGCCTGCCGCCGCCCTTCTGAAGACGGGCGCGGCGGACCGCGACGGCACCGCTGTTGGCCACATCCTCCCGGGCAAGCTTGTCCCACCGTTCGACGCGGGCCGGATCGAGATCACCCGCCGCGATCGCGGCGCGGATGGCGCATCCCGGCTCGTCGCCATGGGTGCAATTGGTGAAACGGCATTCGAGCGTGACGGCCGTGACGTCGTCGAACACCTCGGTCACGCCGGTAGCCACTTCGGACATCTGAAGTTCGCGCATGCCGGGCGTATCCACCAGCCAACCACCCCCGCCCGCATCATCGGTCAGGCGATGCATCTCGCGAACCGTCGTCGTATGCCGGCCCTTTCCGTCGTCCTCGCGGATCGACTGGGTCGGGATGCCGTCCGATCCCCTCAGCGTGTTTACCAGCGTCGATTTCCCGACGCCGGACGACCCCACCAGCGCCACCGTCTCGCCGAAGCCGCAATACGCGGCCAGCCGGGCGACACTTGCCGGGTCCCGCCCATCGACCAGTTCCACTTGCAACCCCGCCTGAAGCGCCCGCGCCGCGTCGGCCAGATGATCCGGCGTCGGCGACAGGTCGGCTTTCGTGAGCACCACCACCGGACGGGCGCCTACCTCGCGCGTCAGGACGAGGTAGCGTTCGATCCGGGCGATGTTGAAGTCCTGGTTGCAGGAGGCGACCACGAAGAGCGTATCGACGTTCGCGGCGATAAGCTGCACCCGGCGATCGTCACCGGGGGTCGGCCTCTTGAACAGGCTCGTCCGGATGAGGATGCGCACGATCCCCCGGGTAGTCGGGTCGATCAGCAACCAGTCGCCGACGGTCGGTCGATCCTCCGCCGCCCCTTGCGCGGGCATTCTGGACGAGATCGATTCCTCGCCTTCCTCGCCCAGAACGGTCACCCGGCCACGGTGAACTGACAAGACGCGAACCGGCAGGTACGTCGTGCCCTGCTCGGCCGAGACCTGCCCGCTGAAGAAGGATGTCCAGCCTAGCTGCGCCAGAACAGGGTGGGGCGTCCCCATCGTCACACCCGAAATCTAGGACCCGTCCGACAGGTCGGGCTCCGCCGCTCCCTGCCCCCCTGCACGCTTGTCCAGCTTGGCTTGCGCCTTCTTCGCGGACTCCACCGCCTTGAGCCTTTCGCGCTCGCGCCGTTCGAAGTCGTAGTTCGGTTTGCGTGGAATGGTGGTCGCTCCGGGTCCGGGGTTCGGGTTCGAGCATAGCGCTCACCCTTCAAACCGTGCTTTCGGCTACACCGATCCGTCGGTCGCGACTAGGGTCGGGCCACATCGATCGAGGCGGAAGACGAGATGAAGGCCGCCCGCAGCGCAATCAGTTCGCCTCCGCATCCACAGAAAATATCATCGGCTTGCCGCGCGACATCGGCTCCCACCCCGCCCCCAGCGCCGCCCGGACGCCTCGTGCGACGGTCGCGTCGTCGAGTTGCAGACGCCCCCGCTGCAACCCCTTCAACAGGCGCTTGGGGGGAGGAAATTCCAGCAGCGCCTCACGCTTGGTATTCCGTTGCAGCAGCGACACAATCATCCCCTTCCAGCCGTCGTCATCCGACCATTGCGGCTCGCGCTGGAGCTCCCAATCGTATTTCTCGCCGTCGACCTCGACGGTGCCACTGTTGTTTCGGGATTTTGACATCCGGATGCCGTAGCACGCGGATCGCCCCGGGCCATCCGGTCGCGTCGATGTGGTACGGCGATACCGGTACCCGCGAAGTCAGGCGCATGATATCCGCCCGATCGATGGCAATGGCGGGCGTGAGACAGCGACGCCGGCAATGGCCCCACGAGAACACGGAGTTCGGAAAGATATATGGCCCGCAAGCATTCCAAGCACGGATTGGCCGATGCCCCGCCTGTCGAGGACGAGGTCATGCCGGCGGCTGCGCCGTGCTGGCTCTGTGGCCGCCCCATCGGCAAGACGATCGTCTGGCATCATCCCGTTCCCAAGAGCCGGGGCGGCCGCGATGTCGTGCCGATGCATCCGATCTGCCAGCAGACGGTGACGGCCAACTTCACCAATTCCGAACTTGAACGGCACGGGATGGACGTGGAGGGATTGCTGGCCAACCCGGCCATCCGCAAATTCGTCGACTGGGTCGCGAAGAAGGACCCCGACTTCACGGCGACCATCACCAGGAAGCAGCGCTGACCTGCCCGTCAGCGATGCCGTCATCCGGCCGCGGGCGCCGGCAGATAGAGCTGACGGTAACGGTCGATCACGGTCGTCTGGTCGTAATGGCACTTCACGCGCTCGCGCAGCACTTGCCCCATGGCGGCGCGGCGATCGGGGTCGGCGAGCAGGCCGGCGATGGCATGTCCCGTCGCCTCCGGATCGACCAGTGGCGTGATGATGCCGCCATGCCCGTCCCCTGACTGCGCGCCCTCCAGCATCTCGCGGCAGCTGCCGACGTCGGGTGCGACGACGGGGATGCCGAAGGCGCCGGCTTCCAGAATGACCAGCGGCTGCGCCTCGGAAAGGCTGGTCAGGACGACGATGTCGATCCGCGGCAACCACTCGTCGACCCGGACGCGACCGGTGAAGCGGATCGCATCGTCCATGCCCATCGCGGTCACCAGCGCACGGCATTCCTCGTAATAATCGGCATCCTCGTCGAGCGGCCCCATCACCGCGAACTGCGCGGCCGGCACGGCACGATGCGCGATCGCGGCGGCGCGGATGAAGGTCTTGATGTCCTTGATCGGCACCACCCGCCCGATCAGGGCGACCAGCGGCTTCGCCGGATCGTTCGCGACCGGAATATCGGCGAAACGGTCGAGATAGATGCCGTTGGGGATGACGCGCAACCGGTCGGGCGCGGCCCCCAGCCGCGCCTGGACAGCGTTGTTGGCGGCGTAGAGCGCAATGATCGGATCGCAATGATCGTAGCACAGCCGTGCATAGCTTCGGAATGCGCGACGCCATAGTTCGCGCAGGCCCGGTACGTCGGCATCCAGCGTCAGCCCCTGCCCCGCCGGCGAACCGATCCAGTCCGCCATCATGATCTCGATCTGCCGTTCGAGCAGATAGATGCCATGTTCGGTTATCATCGCCGGCGCGCGGTACTGGATCACGGCGCGGGCCGCGATCAGGCCGGCGAAGCCGGTCGAGATGGTGTGATATCGCGCCGCCACCGGCAGCGGCGTCAGCAACGCCGCCAGCAACCCGCCGAGCAACGTCCGTGTCGCCCAGAAGACGTGATGGAACGACGCCGACGGCATGGTCCGCTCGGTATAGGCGACGATCGCCTGGAACAGCACGGGATGGCTCAACAGTTCGGCCGGGGTCCATGGCTGGCGGCTCGCGGTCAGCGCCGCGAACAGGGCCGCGAGGGGCAGTTCGCCGTCCTCCTCTAGGAAGGCCAGCAACATGGCCGCGATCGCGGCGACATCGGCAGACCGGCGGCGGCGGGGCACTACCTCCAGACCGGGCGCCAGCGACACTTCGGTAACGGACACGACATTTGCCGGCGGCTGCAGACGCCACGGCATCGGCGTGACATCGGGCTTGATCGCAACGATCGCGAACCGCACGTCGGGCAGGCCGCCGATCAGATCCTGCAACCAGTTGGCCACCCCCCCGACGACATAGGGGTAGGCCCCCTCGACGATCAGGCACACATCGGCATCGGGTCGATCGGTCACGCCGCCCGCCCCCGCCAGAACCGGACGACATCATACAGGGGATCGGCGGGCGGCAGGGCGGCCGCATCGTCCATCGCGCACCGGCGTGCCAGTCCTGCGACATCGCGGGACCGGATCAGGAGATCGAGGGCGGTCGCCAATGGCAGCCTCGTCGGGTCCTTGCGGCGGGGACGCAGTCGATGGAGCAGCGCCTCGGCAGCGGGATATCGGGGATCGACCCGCGGCAACACCGCGATGGCCCCCTCCAGTTCCTCCACCGCGTCGGCGCGCAGACGCCCCCGCGCAGTGTCGGAGATCAGCACGTCATGCTCGCCATGATCCGCCAGCAGCCGGGCGAGGGCGAGCCGTTCATCGGCGCGTCCCGCCCGCTCCACCGCGCGTTCCAGCCGCCGTCGCCGCTGCAGGAGCAGCTGGCCGGCCCGCGTCGAGGCGGACGCCGCCAGCGCCCGGATCGTCTGGTCGTCGTCGATCAGCCCGCGTGCGACGATGCCCGACAGCCGCGGTTCGTAGGAGGCGACCACGGTTTCGATCGCCGCCTGCCGGTCGGCGACCGTGCCGTGGCGGAATACCGAGACCAATGACCCGATCAGCGCGGGATCGGGCAGGTTGACCGGTTCCCCGCTCAACGGCGCGACATGGATCGACCGGTCTTCCTGGTCATGATGGTCGTCGTCCGGCTCGGGCAGGGCCAGCCGGGGCGAATCGAACCGGAGGAGGCGCAGCGAGAGGATCGGCATGGCGAGACGCATCACCAGCATCCCCACCGGCCCGAACGCCGCACCCAGCCATATCGTCCAGCCCCCCGCCGCCCGCCAGTCCGCCGACCGGCGGGCGATCCTCACCGCCGCCAGCGTCACCGCCAGATGCGCGGGGCCGAACAGCGGCGACCATGCCGGGCGCTGCGTCAGCACTGCCACCACCCCCGCCTCCACCAGCGAGCACAGGACGAGCGGCCGGATCACGCCGCGTTGCTGGTGATGGCGATCCGCAATCGGGGGTGGTGATCCGCCGCACCGATGGCAGTCATCAACATCCCCAGCCGGCCGGCCACCGCATCGAGATCGATGATGCCACGGCGCGAGAACCGTTCCGGCGGAAGGTGATGGAACATCAGGATACCGCAGGCCCCTCCCCCTGCATCCCGCACCGGCAGCGCGAACACCCCGGTTTCGGCAAGCAATGCCCCGTGCGCGGGATCGTTGACGATCAGCGCCTGCGCCACGGCCAGGACGGCGTCGACCAGCAGCTGGGGCAGATGATCGGGCCGGTCCGCCGCGGCTGGCCCTTGCGCGAACACACGCCACCGGCCGCCGACGGGCGTGTAGACGGTGAAATCCTCGGCCTGCGCATCCATGGCGATCAGCCGTGCCAGCACGGCGGGTACCCGTGTCCGGTCGTCATCGAATAGGCCCGCCGCCGCCTCTATCGCCCGGCCGACCCCCACCTCGTCCATGGCGATGCGGATGTTGAGCGCGTGGGCGTTCTCGCTCGCCAGGCGGAAGGCGCTGGTGGCCGCCGTCAGATCGTCCATCGCGCGGGCATGAAGGCGCTCCAGCGACGCGATGCGGCGCAGGCGTACATAGGTCAATTCCCCGATCGCGACGCTGGCGGCCACCCACATCAACGGCGGCAGCGATCGTGACAGCAGATAATGAAACGGACTGTCGTCGAGTGCCATCGCCGCATGGGGCACGGCGATCCAGTAGCAGGTCGCAACCCCCGCCGCGATCAGGCCGACACCGCTGCCATAGGCAAGCGCCATCACCAGCACCGGCAACCAGAGCGGGTTCGGATTGACCGCCGCGAAAGCGGTACCGCCGGCCCATTTCACGTCGATCGCCACGATCATGCCGATCATGATCGCCAGTTCGATGCTGATCCGCAGCCATTTCCGCACGTTCATCACAGCCGCCCCATGCTTCGACGCAGCGCCACCCGTGCGAACAACTGGGTGCCGACAAGATTGGGGCGACGGATCGAACTGACCCCGCCCGTCGCCTCCGCCTGCCATGCATCGCCGATGAAGCCAGCCGCGGTCAGGGCGCCGGTAGGACCGTTGCCGCCGAAGCGGTCGAACGTCCAGCCCGCTGCCGCCACGAGCCGCCAGGGGCCCCGCTGTTCCGCCACCAACGCCTGCACCGTATGATTTTCCCGATCGGCCAGCGGCAACGCTGCCGGGCCGTTCACTCGCCGATCCAGCCGGTCGACATATTCCGCCTCCAGCCGGTACGACAGGGTCAGGGCCGGATTCAGGCGACGCACCGTCGCATCCACCCCGCCCGTCACGACCGTGCTGGTGGCCAGGATGCCCTCGCGCACCAGTCCATAGGACGTGCGGGCGACATCGCCCTGCACCTGCACCGCCGGCGACGACCGCCACGTCACCCCCCCGCCCCAGCGATCGACATAGCCCCCGAGCAACACCTGCTCGGCCGTCAGCACGTCGGGTAGATGGTACGCCGCGGCCAGCCGCCATTCGCGTTCCGCCGACCCCCGGAGCAGCCGCGCCGCCAACCCGACCCGGGTCCGCGACAGGTTCCCCGCGCCCAGCAGTTCCAGCCGGGTGGTCGCATCGCCGATGCTGCCCGTCACCTCCGCCAGCGTGACAGGTCGCCGCAACGTCCGGATACCGCCGTCACGCGCGACGACGGCATCGGCGCGGGTCCGGACCTGTCGGATCGCACCGCCGATGACCGTGTCCAGACCGTTGCGTGCGGCAGCGACCGGGACGGTGGCACGCACGCTTGCCTCGATCTGGGCGAACCCGCCGCCATCACGCGCCGCCACGATCGCGGCGACTTCGCCGCCTGCCGCACGGATGGTTCGACGCGCATAGGCATCGGCCGCATCCAGCGCGCGATAATGCCGCGCGGCGCGCAACGTGGCGCCGCGGGAAGCGTCCATATCCGCCATCGTCCGGATCAGCTGCGGGTCGTCCGGCAGCGACCGCTCGAGCGTCAGCAGCATTTGCCTCGCCCGGCCGGGATAGCCCGATGCGGATTCCGCCGCCGCCCTGGCCAGTGAATAGTCCACCGGCTCCGTCGCCATATCGGCGCCGGGCGGTGCATCACGCACGATCCGGATCGACAGCCGGGTTCCCTTCAGGTTCGGCACGAAGGTCCGTCCGGGGGCGGGCCGGATGACCATGCTGGTATCGTTCCAGTCCATCCGGATGAGATCGGTGCCGGCGTCGCGCCGGAACGCCTCCAGCGACACGGCATCCGGCGCACGGTCGAACCGCATGACGGTTTCGACGCCATCGGTTTCCATCGACAGGATCGTCCGGGCCGGCCAGTCCAGCGTCAGTTCGTCGGCGATCGCAGCCACCGGGGTGACCGGCGACACCTGCCCGGCGAACATCGCAACCGAGGCGAACGACAAGGTGATCGACGCCGCCGTCATGGCAGGAACAGCGCCCGCGCTGCCGCCGGACGACCGGCGGCGATCAGCAACCGCGCCTCGTCCGCAATCAGCGACCGATCGGAGGTCGCTACGGCGCGCAACCGGCGTGTCATCGCCAGCGCATCGTCGGTGCGGCCGAGGCGCGCCAGCAAGGTTGATCGGATGCGGCTGTCGCCATCGCCGGCTGCCAGCGCGCGTTCCAGCCAGGGTCTGGCGCCGCGATCACGCCGCTGGCGTACCTCTATATCGGCCATCAGCATCAGCGCGGTGGCATCGTCGGGTCGGACGGCCAGTTGATCGCCGACGGCGCGGCGTGCGCCGGGCAGATCACCCGCGTTCCATGCCGCCCAGGCGATATCCATCCGATCCGAGGGCAGCGCCACGCCACCCGCTATTCGCCGTCGGACGAGCGTCAGGCGGAGCCCCTGATCGATGGCAGGAAGAACGGATGCAGTCACTTGTTGCAGCTGCATGGCCGAAAGCGCACGACCATCCAGCAGGCGTCGTACCGCGCGCTGGTTGGCACCGGGGTCACCCACCTCCGCCGACAGGTCCAGCCATGCGATCAGCGCGGCCGTCTCGCCGCCGCGTGCGTTGGTCTCCAGAACGCGAAGCGCCCGCGATGGGGTGTCCCGCATCGCATAGAGCGTCAGCCAGCGCAGCTTGTCGCCAGCCGTATCGGCTTGATCCGCCCGTCGGCGAAGCCAGGTCAGCGCAGCAGGTCCGGGGCGAGGCCCCCACAGGTAGAGCAGGCGGCGGGTCGCCATGTCATCCGGATGCACCGCCAGTGTCTGCAGCAATTCGGTCGCGTCACTGCGGGCGCCCATGGCCAGCAGTCGTTCCACCAGAACGGGACGTGCGACCGGATCGCGATGCGCCCGCTCGACCAGATACGCCCGCAGGCCCGCCATATCCCCGAACCGGGTCAACAGGTTCTCGCGCGCCGCATCGCGCTGGTCGGGCGCGACCATGTTCGCATAGCGGAGCGCGGTGGCACGATCGTCCGTCGCCACCGCCAGCCGCATCGCCAGCCACGGGTCCCGTTGTCGCCAGTCGCCCCCGGCGACGCGGTCCAGCCGGGCGATCATCGCGGGCCGGTCGGCCAGCCGCCGCGCCAGATCGAGCGCGAGGGTGGTATCCGGGCGGGGGATCGCACCATGCTCCGCCGCCAGCAGGATCATGTCCGGCGCGCCCAGCCGGTAGGCGACGGCGACGATGTCCACCGGCGGCGCGAACCCGGGGCGTGAGGCGGCAGCGGCCAGCAGCCGGCGCGCACCGACCTCGTCGCCCAGCGCCGTCAGCAGTTCGGCACGTCTGCGCCACAGCGCCGGCGTCGTTGCCGCATGGTCGCCGGCCAGCGCCAGTGCGACCCGCGGACGGCCCCGCGCGATCAGTTCGTCGATGATGCCCGTCCGGTTCGGCGAGGCACCGCGGGCGGCCAACGCCTCCAGCATCCCCCCCAGTGTCCTGGCATCGGCACTGTCCAGTGACAGCCGCAACAGCCGCTGCATCGCATCCGCCGACATCGCCCGACCGGCGGCGGCTTGATACGCCGCCAGCCGCGTCCGCGCGGCGCCCCCGGCTCCCGCCAGCTCCTCCAGATAGGCCAGCCGTTCGATACCGTCCCCTTCGAGGCGGGCCATCCGCGCCAGCCGGGTCAGCGCGAACCGTTCCTCGCGGGCGTCGTTCGCGGCAAGCGCGACCACCCGCAGGCGTCGCAGATCTGCCTCTCCATCGGTTCGGGCAGCCGCATCGTGCAACAAGGCAAGCCGCTCGTTCTGCCGTCCCGCCGCGGCGAGCGCCTGGCTCATCAGCGCGATCAGCACCGGATCGTCGGCATGTCCGGCCGCCACCGGCGCCAGTCGCGCCAGCGCCTGATCCGGCTTGCCGGCCGCCAGCAGGGAGCGGGCGATCAGCGCCTGCGTGCCGGCATCGCCTTCCGCCTTTTCCTGCGCCAGTTGCGCCAGCGTGGATCGGTCCGCCGTGCCCATCGCCGCGCTCAGTTTCTCTCCTGTCGTGGGCGCCAGCAGCCAGCCCCCGGCGAACAGGATCAATCCCGTTCCCACCGCCGCCACCCCCAGCGCCGCGACGATGGGCGCCTGTCGGGCTGCGATCACCGAGGCGGCTCCGGCAGGATGCGATCAAGCGCCAGTACCGAGACATAGGGCACGAAGCCGGCCGCCCGTTCGCGCGTATACAGCGCACGGACGCCCGCCGCATCGGCAGGATTCCAGTAATCCAGCGTCAGCAGGGCAAGCGCCGGGTTCTTCGCCTTGGCCGCGCGCAACCGCTCCGCCTGCCATTGCCAGTCGGTATCGCTCAATCGATCGTAGCCGCGCGTTGCGAAGTTCCACCGCGTCGCCATCGCTTCGCCCAGTACCCCGTCGATGGCATCGGCGACCTGGGGCAACAGGGCATAGCCGCGATTGATGACGATGATCGCCGCGGGGAAACGTTCATGGATCGCCCGCACCAGCGATGCGGCCGCATCGATCATGCCTGCCCGGCCTATCGGATCCGCTCGTTCCATCGCTTCCGCGTTATCGAGGGTATCGATGAAAATTCCGTTGTAGCCCCGCGCCATAATCGCCGGCACCAGCCGGTCGAGTACCTCGGCGCGCCAGCGGGGATGACGCAGATCGGCATAACGGGCGTCGGGCCAGTGCGGATTGGCAGCCAGCAATGCCCCAGCGTTGGCCAGCGCCGCCGCGAATGGCCGCCGCTTTTCGACTTCCCCCAGGCTGATATAGCCGATGGCCAGCGCACCCGGCCGCCGCAGCGGCGCCAGCGGCCGGGCGTGATCCGGCTCCAGTACCAGCAGATCGTATTGCCGGGCATGGGACGGATCGGTGCGCGCGCCATAATCGACCGCCCAGCGCCAGTCGTTGCCGGCCGGCAGCCGTAGCTCGCGCGGCGTTTTGGCGAAGGCGCCCGCCTGCCCGATCAGCAGCGCCAGACCGGCGCGGGTCACCAACCGCAGCAGACGACGATATAGTGGCATGTCGGCGTTCAGGCCCATCGCCGACGGTCCCCCATGATGGCCGGATTATTGCCCACGAAGAGCAGGTAGATCAGGTTCCACAGCGCGTGCGCGACCAGCACCGCCCCCGTCGTCGCCGCCATCACCGCGCCCGCCAGATAGCCCCAGCCATACCAGGCGAACCCGGCATGGACCGTCATCAGCGTCGCCACCGTGCTGACGACGAAGAACATCGCCCAGACGATCAACACCCGTCCCGCGAGGTCGAGATAGGACAGGATGATCGTGAAGAACAACGCCGCAAGATGGAACACCGCCCCCACCGCCGTGAAGCGAAAGGCGAAGATTCCGCGCGGATCGGCCCCGATCGCCTTGAACATTTCCGGTGCCAGCACCCACAGGGCAGCAGCGATGGTTGCCTGCACCACCACCAGCAGGCGGGCATCGTGCAATACGGTCCGAATCACGGAACGGCGCGCATCATGGATGCCGGCGATCGGCGCGGTGCCGGTGCAGGCGGCCATCAATACCGTAAAGCGCCGGTCGAACCGGGTTTCGGTCGCGATCAGCAACAACGTCAGCCCCGGCACCAGCGACAACAGGCCCAGAAAGCTGGCGGGATCGTAGATCGGATTGAACCGCAGCATCGACAGCCCGGCCACGCTGTCATCGGCGGCGTACCAGGTGATCCATTTGTCCATCCAGATCGCAAGGGTGGCAAAGGTGCCGCCGATGGCGAGCAGGGCGTGGCGACGATACGCCTTGCCCCAGTCCATCGGCCAGACCGGCGGGGCGACGAAGCTGTGGCGCACGGCGCGCACCAGCATGATCGCCGTCACCCCGACCCCGGCCAGCGTCAGCCACAACAGCCCCCGCAGCCCGACATCGGTCGCGAACGCACCCGCGAGCACGACCACGCCGATCCCGCCGGCATAGCCCGTCAGCACCGCCCGGTGCCGCCGCGTCGCCGTCAGGAACAGGTTCGCGACCCATATTTCGGCGAGCAGCGTCAGAATGGCGGTGGCCGCCAGTTGATCGAGCAGCGCCAGCCCCGACAGGCCATAGACCAGCGCCCCGGTCGGCACGGCGGTCATGGCGGCACCGACCAGTGCCGCGATCAGGATGCCGGGGACCTGTGATGGTCGTCGCGCATACAGCATATCGGACATCACCCGCGTGGTGACCGCGATTGTCGGCGCCGCCGCCAGCGCCGACAGGCTGAACGCATAGACGAGGATCGTCTGCAACGCCCCCGTCACCGCCATGCCGGCATGGCGCTGTCCCCATGACTCCAGCGCCATCACCGCGCCTGCCGCCATCAGCCACGGGCCGGAACTGATGACGGCACCGTGCGACGCCGCGGACACGACGCCACCGATGCCGCCGACCTGCGCGATGCGGGCCAGCCTGAAGCCGATACCTGCCATGATGTTAGGCCCCCCGCCCCGTCCTCACAGCATGAAGTCGGAAGGCGTCAGCGTGAAATGACCCACCAGATCGATCGTGAATTCGGCGAGCGATCCGGTGTCGGTGCTGCCTTCGACGATCGTGTGCGTGACCCCGTCGATCACCTGATAGACGACGCGCAGCTGGCCTGGCGCGGTGAACTTGGCGTTCGCCCCCGTCAGCAGGGTGAACGCCTGATCGCCGCTGACGCGGGTGTTGGCGTCGATCAGCGACAGGTCGATCCGGTCCTCGCCGCGCACGAAGTCGGTGATGACGTCGCGCGTCGACCGGGACACACCCGTGTCGCCGGCCTTGCTGAACCGGAAGATGTCACGCCCGCTGCCACCGGTCAGCATGTCCTCATTGTCACCGCCGTCGAGGATGTCGTTGCCGGCGCCACCGATCAGCGTGTCCTCGCTGTTGCCGCCATCGAGGACATCGTCGCCGTCACCGCCGTCCAGATAATCGTCATAGGTGTCGCCGATCAGCGTATCGTTACCGGCGCGGCCATACAGGAAGTCCTCGCCCGATCCACCGGTCAGAGTGTCGTTGCCCGCACCGCCATCCAGCGTGTCGCGACCCAGATCGCCGGTCAGCGTGTCATGGCCATCCTCACCGAACAGATTGTCGTCGCCAAGCCCCCCGAGCAACACGTCGTTACCGCCGCCGCCATACAGGAAATCGTTACCCCAGCTGCCGTCGATCGTATCGTTCTCGCCGGTGCCGGTCAGCTTGTCCGCGAACAGACTGCCCTTGAGCGAGATGCCGGCGACATCGCGGATGGTGACCGCATAGGCCTGGGCAACACTGGCACCGCGCAGGTCGCTTGCCAGTACCGTCACGTTGTAGACGTTGTCCTTGCCGATATCGAGCGGCGTCTCGAAATCGGGCGCAGCGATGAACTTCAGCACACCCGTCTTTTCGTCGACCGCGAACAGGGCGGCGTCGCCTCCGGCGGCCAGCGAGTACTTCACCGCATCGCCAAGCGGCACGTTGGCGTCGGTCGCAGCGACCGTGGCGACGGCGGCGGTGTTTTCCGCGATGGTCAGCGCCACGCTCGCCTTGCCCGATCCGGACGTCAGCACGGGGCCGACATTGGCGATGTAGTTCACCGCCACGTCGTGGCTGGCGATCGCGCCGAGCGCCAGGGTCATGATGTCGCCGACCCGCGATACCACCGTGCCCCCCTGGATCGTGACCCAGTCGTTGCCGGCAGCGGCAAGGTCGATCGTCACGTTCCCCTCGCCCATCGCCGTGAATGCTAGGTTGCGGCCATCGCCCTTTACCGAGATCAGCGACACGCGCATCGGCAAGGCGGTGATATGCGTCACATCGTCCGCCACCGCGCCCAGCGTGATCGTGAACGTGCCGCCATTGGCCGGCATGAACACGCTGTCATTGTCATAGGCATACCAGCCTGCGACGCTCTTGATGACCTTGCTGCCCTGTCCATCGACATCCAGCGCGAAGGTGCCGACGTTGCTCGCCCCGACCGTCGCGGTGACGACGTCGCCGACCACATTGGTCGTCAGCGTGGCATGTGACAGCGCACTGACGCGTTGGGACAGGTCCAGCAGCGTCACGAATTCCGCACCGCTGTTGTAGGCACGCTGGATCCAGTCGGTGAACATCGACTGGGTGTACTTGCTCGGCGCCGCCACCGGATCGGCCGACCATGCGGTGGGACCATAGTCATGCCACGGCCATACCACGACGGGCACTTCCGCCTTGGCAGTCAGCGCCCCCCATTCCGCCGCCCATGCGGCCTCGGCCTGTGCCGGCGTCTTGCCCTGGAATTCGATCAGCGAGAAATCGAAACTGGTGTTCGGGGCCAGATACACCTTGTCCGTGCCGGGCTGGATATAGCCGAATGCGTTGGGGTAACCGGCCCCGACACCGCTGTAGCCGCCCGACAGGTAATCGACGTACTTCATGATCTCTTGCGAGGTCGCCAGCCCTTCCGGCGCGCCGGGCACCGCCGCGCCGCCGACGGTGAAGGCGTACCCCAGCACCTTCGACATTTCCCGTTCCAGCACCTTGCGGGCTTCACCGAACTCGAACGCCACCTGTTCGGGCGTCAGGGTATTGGTGTTCTCGGGATGGGTATAGCTGTGCGAACCGAGTTCGTTGCCCATCTCCAGCAGCTTCTTGTAATAGGCACCCGACACCGTCCAGTCGGTCTGCTCCTGCGCTGCCGCATTGTTGCCGACATTGACATAATAGCTGCCGACGAAGTTGAAATCCTTCTTCCAGCTCTCCAGGATCGGCAGCAATTTGTCGTAGATGCCGGCGGCATTGTTGGCCGGGTTGACCTCGTCGGTGTACTGGCTTTGGTCCATGTCGTTGCGCGATGCGACGATCGAGGTGTTCCGCGTCATCTGCAACCCGACCGACACGCCGGCACCGTTGATCGAATGATCGACCGCCTGCCACAGCAGGTTGCTGTCGGCCATCACCGCCTCGGACGAGAAGATGACGTTGCGGCCGCCGCCGGCGGTCTGGGTCGCCAGTGCCGCGGTATAATTCTGCCCGTTCACCGTTTCGGTGACGATCGCGGTGCCAGTGCCGCTGACGCTGTCGATCGCGGTCCAACCGACGCCGCTATACTGACGGATCGTTTCCCCTGCGGCATAATTGTCCAGGACGAGATGGTTGGTATCCGCCGATTTCAGCGTCACGTCCGCAGGGAAGCCGCCGGTGATGCGCGTCGCATCGAACAACAGCTTCATCCGGCTGTACGAATCCCCGGCCAGCGCGGCATTGTCGGCGCCGTTGGTCATGAACTCGCCCGCTGCGACCAGTCCGATTCCGAACTGGCGCGTCGCCTGTTCCAGCGTGGCGGTGATCGCATCGACCGATCCTGCCTGCACGTTGCGGAACGAGGGGAAAACGATGGTATCGTACTTCGACAGGGTCTGGAGGCTGGTGAGATCCTTTTCCGTCAGGATGTCGAATGGCACCCCTGCCTGCATCACCTGCGACTGCGCCGCCATGAACAGCTGCGTATAGGCGGTTTCGCTGAAATAATTCTTCGCGGTCGTTTCGGAATAGACGATCGCGACGCGCTTGCCGGCATCGGGGACGATGCCCGTGTCCCCGAAGATCGTGTATTGCGGACCCGAGTAGCTGCCGGGAACGAAGGCGGCGTCGTTGACGTCGGTCAGGATGCTGATAGCGGGCGGATTGCCGATCAGCGCCTTGGGAATCTGCACCTCCATCGTCTTGCCGTCCGCGGATCGCGCCATTGCCAGATTGGCGGCGATCAGCGTTTGCCCGGCGCCCCCGGTGTACAACGATGCGGTGCCATCGGCGGCGATGTTGATGTTGTACTCGGCGCCGCCGGCAAAGCCGAACACCTGATACCCCGTCGTGGCGTTACGATCGGTGTTGAGCCAGATCGTCGTATTGGGGCCGATCGCCGTGGGTGCGGTCAGCGCGATCGAATAACTGCCGGTATCCGACGTGCCATACACCCGGTATCCACCGACCGGGCCCGAACCATCGATGCGATCGGCCTCATTCCAGTCGTCGAGAACGCCGTCGACGCGGATTGGAACATGTTTGCCGATCATTGATGCTGCCCCGGAATGTTGCAAACAACCTCTGCAATGCTGACCTATTAGTCAGCATCAAGTCGTTTGTATTTTTGCTGTTTGTAGCCCTGATTGACGGTCGCCTATCACGGATGAAATCGCGCGGTAAACTGGCTGACGGGATGGTCGCGGCGGCTGTTCCAATATGGAACATGATCCCTCGTCATTAGGATTTAATAACATTTTCCTTTTACTGGGGCAGACGCAATGCCCCCTGGGGACGATCGTCGCGAAAACTCCAAGTGTCCCTACAGGGGGGATAGATGGTTAAGGAAGGGATGGCATGGCAGGGGCGGAACGGCCGGTCGGCGCGATGCAGACCGCATTGGCGGCGTGCCGGCGGCATCTGATCGCGGGCGGCGTGTTCAGTGCCCTCCTGAATATGCTGTACATCGCGCCCACGCTTTACATGCTTCAGGTATATGATCGGGTGGTGCCGACGCACGGCCACCTGACCCTGTTGTTCCTGACGATCATGCTGATCGCCGCACTTCTGGTGATCGCGGTGCTCGACCGGGTGCGGATGCGCTTGCTGGTCCGGGCCAGCGTGGTGCTAGACGTCATGCTGGCGCCCGCGATTCTCGATGCGGCGATCCGTCGTCCCGATCCGCCCGCCAGCCGGCAGGCCCTGCGTGATTTCGACGCGATGCGCCAGACGCTGACTGGTCCCGGCGTGCTGGCGCTGTTCGATGCGCCATGGACCCCCGTGTATATTCTGGTCTGCTTCCTCGTGCACCCAGCGATCGGTGGGGTCGCGTTGGTGGGCGGTCTGCTGCTCCCCTGTATCGCATGGCGCAACGAGGTGGCGACCGGGGCGAAGATGAAGCGCGCGCAATACGCCGCGGTCGCGACCTATGCCGCACAGGACGCGCTGCTGGCGTCGGCGGAGGCGGTACGGGCGCTCGGCATGCGCCGCACGACCGTAGCCCGGCAGGTGCGCCAGCGTGAAGTGGCACTCGACCTGTCGACCGAGGCGGGATTCACCAGCGGCTTCTATCTGGCCACGACCAAGTTCGTGCGGCTGGCCTTGCAGTCGCTGGCACTCGGGCTTGGCGCGCTGCTGGCGATCGACGGGCAGATTTCGCCCGGTTCGATCTTTGCCGCATCCTTCCTGATCGCGCGGGCACTGGCCCCCATCGAACAACTCGTCGCCGCCTGGAAGGGACTGGTGCAGGCACACAACAGCTATGCGACGCTGTCCGCCCTGGTCGGCGATGCCGCCCCCGTCGCGCCCACCGCCTTGCCCGCCCCGCGCGGCGCGATCGCGGCGGAAGGGCTGACATCGGTGTTGCAGGGCCGCGAACAGCCGCTCGTCGATCAGGTCAGCTTCGCACTGGCGCCGGGCGATGTGCTGGCGATCATGGGGCCGAGCGGGGCAGGTAAATCCACTCTGCTTCGACTGCTGGCCACCGCCTTGCCCGCCGATCGTGGGGCGATCCGCTTCGACGGCGCGGCGAGCGAGAACTGGGATCAGGAACGTCTCACCCGGTCACTGGGATTCCTGCCGCAGAACACCGCGTTGCTGGCCGGGCGCATACGCGACAACATCGCGCGGTTCTCTGGCGAACTGGATGATGATCGGGAGGGGATCGACCGGGCGGTCGTCGCCGCAGCGCAGGCGATCGGTGCCCATGATCTGATCGTCCGTCTGCCGGGCGGTTACGACTATGAACTGGGTGCGGGCGGCGTCGGCCTGTCGGCCGGGCAGGCGCAACGGATCGCGCTGGCCCGTGCGGTGTTCGGCGATCCCGCGATCCTGCTGCTCGACGAACCGAATGCGCATCTCGATGTCGAGGGCGACGCCTTGCTGGTCGCCGCACTCACCCGGTTGAAGGCGCAGGGAAAGACGATCGTGATCGTATCGCATAAGCTGTCCGTGCTGCCGGTCGTCGACAAGATCATGGTCATGCGCGACGGTCGCAAAGCGCTGTTCGGCCCGCGGGACGAGGTGATGGCCAAGTTGCAACCATCCGCTGCCATAACACCGCTGCAACCGCGCCGGCCGGTGGCGCTGTGATGCACGCGCCATCGATATCACGCGCCAGCACCGCGCACTGGATGAACCCCGCATCCGATATCCGCACCGGCACCATTGTCGCGATCGTCTTCTTCGTCGGATTGCTCGGCTGGGCCGGTTTCGTCCGGCTGGATGCGGCGGCCCATGCCGGCGGCCAACTGGTCGTTTCGGGTCAGCGCCAGGCGGTGCAACACCGCGAGGGCGGGGTCGTCGGCCGTATCATGGTGCATGAAGGACAGCATGTCAGTCGCGGGCAATTGCTGATCGCGCTGGCAGCGCCGGAGGTACGCGCCCAGGAACGCGCGCTGGCTTCCAGCGTGATCCGCCTGCTCGCGCAGCGCGCGCGGCTGGAGGCGGAACAGTCCGATCTGCCCCGGCTGGCCACCCCTGCCGAATTCGCCGATCTGCCCGACGAGGATCGCCCGGCCGCGGCCCGCGCCTTGCATGCACAACAGGTCGAACTATCGGCGCGGCGGGCCACCGTCTCCGCCCAGCGCGGCGCACTGGGCCAGCGCGCCGCGCAGGCCCGGACCCAGGGGCGCGGCTATACGCGCCAGGTGGAGGCGACAGTCGAACAGTTGCGGATCGTCGACGCGCAACTCGCCGCGCTCGCACCGCTGGCCGAGCGTGGCTTCGTGGCGCAGACCCGATTGCGCGAACTGGAACGGCTACGTGCGCAGTTACAGGGGCAGGAGGGCCAGTACGACGCCAGTATCGGCGGCAGCCGCGAATCCGCGCAGGAGAGCGCGCTGCAAAGCCTTGAGGCGCAGCGCACCTATCGCGAGCGGGTTGCCGCCGAGCTTCGGGAAGTCGACACCGCCCTGGGCGATGCACTGCCCAAACTGGCCGCTGCCCGCGATCAACTGCGCCGTACGATGATACGGGCACCGGCAACCGGGGCGATCGTCGGGCTGACGGCCTTCACCCCCGGCGGTGTCGTCGCGGGCGGGCAAAAGCTGATGGATATCGTACCCGATCGGGCAAGGCTGATCGTACAGGCACGCTTTTCGCCCGACGATGCCGATGATCTGCGGATCGGCCAAAAGGCGATGGTCCGCTTCCCGTCATTGCATGACCGCGCTCAGACCGATCTTACCGGCCAACTGACCAGATTGTCGGCCGACGCCTTTGTCGATGACCATTCCGGCCAAGGCTATTATCTTGGTGAGATCGCCGTTCCAGCAAATGAAATGTCTCATATTCAACAACACGCCGGAAAATCGACTTTAAGAGCGGGACTACCGGCAGAAATACTTGTTCCTCTGCGAGCCAGAACTGCTCTGGACTATTTGCTAGAGCCATTGACAGACGGGTTCTGGGCGTCATTCCACGAACATTAGGACCATAACCCATCGCTGTGGGGGCCGCAATGAAACTCAGACTTTGTAAGGCCACGGTGTTGGCTGACAAATGGGCAGCGCAAAACCCTGTCGAGGGGAGCTAGCATCGTGCCCCCATCCGTCAGGGATGCAGCCATTTGATCCACTGGCCGTAGGGGTGACATGTGGCGAGGTGGTGGGTGGTGCCGTCCGGCCAGCAGGTGAGCATCAGGCGGACCTCGCGGCGGCATTCGGTCC